>Ga0209643_1001086_pt1 | contig 29487 bp, 17 predicted proteins | sample AutmiccBRH37_all_FD_187383 | JGI IMG/M metagenome (GOLD analysis project Ga0209643, IMG submission 187383) | Deep subsurface microbial communities from Mt. Terri, Switzerland - Autotrophic microbial communities BRH/37_all (SPAdes) (version 2) | ecosystem: Environmental > Aquatic > Deep...
CGATTTCAATTGAATAGTCTTCAGCCTCTCCGAAATCGAACGACCCGGCATTTGGCGGGAAAGCAGTAATATCCGTACCCCAGATGACAACCCTCATTCTTGTAGTTGTGATAGCAGCATCGGCTGGCACTGTAATGCTTATCTGGGAATTTTGTTGAGTTGATAAATTCCCTGCAACTTCAAAAGCTTCCCCGGCATCATTAAAATCACCGTCGTGGTTCCAGTCTATCCAGGCTTTTATATATTGAGGAAAAGCAGGGTCAATAGCTTCAGTTGGGGGATTTATTACTATAAGGTCATATGATTGACCTCTCGTAACAGACGTGGTAACTGCTGTATAATCCCCGTATCCGCCGCTTTCAGGCCCAGAAGTTTTGTTAATCGTATTGAAGGTAGCGTTTGTAATATAGTCCCATGTCTGGTCTCCCCCGTTTATCTCCGGGTACACTATATCAACAATAATTGAAAATACTTTAGCAAAGTCATGAGAGCCGTCATTGGCATTTACCCGTATCGAATAAGTTCCCTGGCTCAAAACGGCGGCAGCACGAAGCTCGTTACCAACGATTTGGAAGGAAGCATTATCAGTAGAACCTTCTCCGCCAACTAAAGTTAATGTATGTACATCTGTTGGATTGAAATCGGTAACAGAAAAAGTGCCTATTGGTGTACCGGAAGGGGAATTGGGAACAAGGATGTTATTACTCAAAGTAATACCCGATGGCGCTACCGGCATGGCTATACCTTCTACATCAATATTGGCAAGCTCTGCTTCCCCTGCCGTTGTAATCGTTTTTCCGTTCACACCGGTATTACTTGTCATAATCCATCTCAGATAGACTGAATTAACGTTGTCACAAGTTGCAGGCAGCTGCAGATCAGTTTTGGTAACAACTTCACCCCAACCGTTGCCCAAAACAGCCGCGCCGCCTGTAACATCATAATAATTCACATCATCTAAACTGTACTGCAGTTTAAAATCCCTGGGGCCGATATTAGTACCGTTAAAATCATCGGATGTTTGGGCATAAGAGATTGTAATATTAGTAAAATTTGTGGTTTTAACTTCAATTTTGAAGCCTTTTGTTCCCGCACCATCCGCCCAATTGTTTGCATAAACATATAAATAACTTGTACTCGAATAACTAGAAGAGGATGGTGCTATGGCGCCGGTTCCGCCAAATGTTGATACTGACCTTCCAATATTATCGCCATAACCGGTTGCACTGTTGATATTGGTAGTCATCTTCCATATCGAGGATTCGGCGGCTTGAGCTCCTTGAGGCAGGACAGCCATAACTAAAAGAATAAAAGATACAAATAAAGCAAAAGCCAAGCTATTAGTTAGCAATCCTTTTATATTTTTAGTTAAATAATTCATAAACATAAACTCCTCTCCAATAACTCCTTTTTTATGGTTAAAACTAAATCTTCTACAAAGAATTACTCAAACCTCCAATCAATCATGAATGAGGCGATTAAAGATATCTCCGAGACAGCAAATCCTTTTTTAATAATTTAGACAGAATATATGTATCAACAATTCCGGCATTAAAATTGAACATTTCCCTGGGGCCTATATGCTCCCCCAAGGTAGACAGGTGAAATTAAAAAACCTCTACATATTTGTGTCTAAAATATAAGGACCGGAAAAACTAGCTATATTAAAAAACTTAACTAGGTCAGGCCTCTGTACATGTTCACCAAAAGGCATGAGACCAACTTTACAGGTCTTTTTGGGAGATGTACTATTTGAAACAAAATGCGGCTTATCCAAAGTAAAAAGGTTTACAAAAAAGCCCGCAAACCTTTGGTATACAAGGGTTTGTGGGCTTTTTTCTTTTTGCCTATGGTTACGGAAAGTACGTTTATCCAAAGTCGACGCTCCAGGAGATGGATGAACTGTTCCGGCGGGAGCTGGACCAGCATTTCCCGGGGGCCAAAGTGGAGTACTTAGTATAGGAAGCAAGGGGACGGTTCTTTTGCTTCCCCATTGCTTCCTGTCCCCTACTTGGCGTTTAGCTGTTTTACCGGTCTTGCTTCAATATAGCCTCTGTATCCCATTGGCACAAGTTGGAACCTTGGCCCATCTTCATCTGCCCATTCAAAACCATATACCTCCGGGTTATAATTTTTCATAACTTCCCATAGTTCTTCTATTGCTTCACCAAATTTTTCGTCAGCAAAAGGCTGCCCTTGAAATACCATCATTTTACACGGCGGCAGATCAATTAGGTCAAAACCTTCTGGGATTTCGCCCATATAATTTGTTGAAACTTCAACACCCTGGGCATACTCTGATGTCCCTGGTTTGAGCAGATTTTCCGGCATCCACATTCCAATTGGCTCATACATGGCTTCTTTGACATTGGACAACACATCCCATACTTCACATCCTACTTCCTCGCAGTATTCGAAATAATGTTTGGCCTTTTGACCATGTTTTAATAGCAGTTTTCTTGCTGGACGTTCAATTACTTGAACAAAAACAGTGTTCACATTATTATTCTTACCCATTTGACCCTCTCCCTTTTGTAATCTAAGGTAATAATCACGGACACTGTCGGGCATAAAAAGCTTGTGTAAAGGTGGCTTTTGGCATTTACGGTAATGTTGAGGAGTCACACCAAACTGTTTGGTAAAAGCTCTTGTGAATCCTTCGTGGGAGTCAAATACAAAATCGAAAGCGACATCTATTATTTTAAGTTCCTTATCTCGTAACTTAGCAGCTGCTTGGGACAGCCGAAGCGCTCGTATGTAATCAAAAGGTGTTCTGCCTGTCAACTCTTTAAAAATCCTTCCAGCGTGCCACGGTGAATATCCTGCCGTACTTGCAAGCATACGTAGAGTTATCGCTTCGGTTATATGTTCATTAATATAGTCCTGCATATTTTGAACGGCTTTTATTTTGGCCCAACTTTCCATGTTATCACCTCCCGCAAAAAGGATAACACCAAACACTTAGACTTACTTGACCTCTTTTGCTATTATATATTTTAAAATAAATGGCAAATAATCCCGCTCCTAAAACTAAAAATAGCAAAACCCATAATCCTTGGCAACAAAAGATTATGGGCTTGATCAGGAACTGGATAAACACTTCCCCGGCGCCACTTTATAGAATATCTAGCATAAATGCCGGTTATCAAATAATTACACAGGCTTTACCGGAATGCAGATATCCACAATGGCCTTACCTTCAGGATGGGTACTGGGGTTATTATGGTACATTTCAAAGCTGGGCCGGTCGTCAGGCAAGTAACCGCTCTCCGGCAACCAGGCACCAAACACCCAGTCCCAAGCTGCCTGGTAGTCTTTTTCTCCCAGCTCAAATCTGGCCAGGGCGTACCTGCCGGCTGGAATGACCATTTTCCCAACCTCCCCTTCAACCGCTGTGCTCGAGGGCACCGTGATGCAAACGCTGACCCGGAGCTTTTCATCCTCAGTCACTTCAGGGTTGTCGTGGTACACTATAATAGATTTGGTTGTGGGAAAGTTAAGCAGGTTTCGGGGGCCTGCCCACTGGAATAATTGCGTGTACAAGCGCTCAAACAGTTGGCCGTCACCCTTGTAGGGCCCCACATAACGCACATATGCCAGGGTCATCTCCGGCAATTCCGTTACTTCAACTGTCCTGGTTTGGTTTTCCATAACGCACCTCCATAATTGAGTATTATTGATATACTCAATATAAACCGAGGAGGCGGGAAGTTCTTCTCCTGAATTGCTTTTCACTTGTCCCAGATTGCTATAGTTACAGTATTTATGGTTACGCCAGTCTGTTGCGGAAATGCCAAAGTGCTTTTTAAAGCTTTTGGCGAAGGATGATGAATTGGCAAAACCGCATTCCAGGGCAATATCGGTCACCGGCTTGCCAGGTTCATTCAACAACAACGTTGCGCTTTTTTCCAGGCGCAGCCGTTGAATAAACTGAAACAGTGTTTCCCCGGCATAGGTATAAAATATGCGGTGAAAATGATATTTGGAGAAGCCGGCCTGTGAGGCTAGCTCATCCAAGGTGAAGCTACGGGCTATATTTTTTTCTATATAGTCTAACACTTCGTTAATCCCTGACAAGTACTGATTGCGCACTTGTTTTCTCCAACTATTGCTTGCTTTTTGCATCTTAAGAAACTTTCCTTTTCAGAATTTAAATTATGTAATCATGGCACGGTAAAAATGCTATTGTGATTATTAGTTATAACACCATAAAAACCCTTTTTATGAACACATTAAATATTGCAAACTTGAGATAAAGACATTTTGACACAAAATGCTCCACACCGCATTAATTATAGGTAAGGTAACGGTATGTATAAGCGTATTAGGAAGCAAGAGAACCGTCCCCTTGCTTCCTTCTGACAGTTTAAATAACTATCTAATTAAAAAATCGGAGTTCAACTCATCGGCCACCTGTTTGAGGCGCTGGTAATCCGCTTTGGTCAGGTGGCGGTCGTTGCCGTTTGCGTAAGATTCCACAAACTGGTTGACCGGTAAAACCCGGTATTTATTGCGCCCGTTTTCAAGATATGTATGCACCCATACCGGGGTCAGTTCATGGCCCGTTAGAATGGTTTCGCCGCTGTCCATATTTTTTGTTATGGACAGTTGGAGCAGCAACCCGCTATCGGAGTAGCGCCACCGTTGGTTGGAGATGAAATTACCCAGGGAGAAGGCGGCTATTTTTTTCCTTTCCATTCCGCTTGATACTACTGTTTTTATCAACACCGGTTGTACCACGTGCACATGGTTGCCGACTACCACGTCAACCCCGGCGTCAAAAAGGAAATTCACCTTCTCAAGTTGTCCTTCGTGCGGTTCCCGGCTATACTCGGTACCGAAATGGATGCAGGCGATAATGATATCCGCTCCGGCATCCTGCAATAATGCAATTTCTCTTTGGATTTCCGCCGGATCATAAATATTTACCAGAAAAGGTTTGTCTTTAGGCACGGTTAGGCCGTTGGTGTGTTCTGTGTAATTCATAATTCCCAGTCGAACGCCCCGTATTTCTTTCACAAAGGGCGTGTTTTTTTCTGCCTCGGTAACGTAGGTGCCGATGTAATCAAGGCCTGCTTCCGCCAGGTTGCGGTTGGTGTTGATGACCCCTTCCACGCCGCGATCCAGGCTGTGATTGTTGGCGGTTAAAAACATATCCAGCCCCACTCGGCGCATTTCAGCGGCCAGGTCGGTGGGGCAGTTGAACCTGGGGTACCCGGAATAACCAACCGCTTCCCCCGCCAGCCTGGTTTCCAGGTTGGCGATGCTGTAGTCGGCTGCGCTGATTAGTTCCCGCACCGGCTCGAATATGGTACCGAACTCGTACCGCCCGGTTTCGGGATTCCGCACCGAATACACCACCGGCATGTGCATCAGGAAATCTCCCATGACAGCCAGCGTTATAGTCTCAGTGCTCGGTTTGGATATCGGGGGCGGTTCATCCCGGGGCGGTAAACTGTCAGGGTTGCCCCCGCAAGCCGAGCACAAAAAGATAATTACAGCCAACCCCAACCAAACAATTTTTCGCAAAGCCGGCACCTTCCTGCTAAAATAAAATCTGTATAAGCATTCCATGGAGGCCAAAGTGGAATACAAACTGTGGCCCTTCCTAAAATCCGATTGTTATAGGTGTTCTCCCAGATTCAGACTATGTCCTGCCATTAATTGTCTGTTAAAGAAAGGTTGTGTAACTTTAACTGGCTGTTTAATTAATAGCTATCTTCTGTAAATACATTTTTTCGACTTGGGGCTTTTTTGTTTAGTATGATTTTATACTGTATATTTGAGTTTAGAGTATATAACCCTACATAATTGTGCACGAAATGTCGGATGGATTCATTCAATTCCTGCTATTCTATTGGTGGGAGGTCATTTCAAATGAATTTGCTTGAAAAAATGAATGGGGCGCTAACTTATATTGAAGAGAATCTTACCAGCGATATTGACTTTAAAGAAGCAGCCAAACTGGCTTGCTGCTCCGAATATCACTTTAAAAGGATGTTTTCATTTCTTGCGGGTATTACGTTGTCCGAATATATCCGCCGCAGACGCCTTAGCCTGGCGGCATTTGAGCTTAACAACAGTAATAAAAAGATAATTGATGCTGCGATTAAATATGGATACAGTTCACCGGATTCCTTTACCAGGGCTTTTCAGAATTTTCATGGAGTGCCACCATCAGAAGCCAGAAATAATGGGCAATCACTCAAAGCTTATTCACGCGTGACCTTTCAATTATCCATTAAAGGGGGAAGCGAGTTGAACTACCGAATTGTAGAAAAAAAGCCATTTAGAATAGTCGGGATTATGAAAAGAGTCCCAATCATTTTCCACGGGGTGAATCCGGAGATTGCCTCTATGTGGAAAACTTTAAATAATGAGATGATAAATAAACTTAAGCAGCTTTCTAATGTCGAGCCTTTGGGAATAATTCAAGCATCCACGAATTTTTCTGAAGGGCGAATGGAAGAAAAAGGGGAACTTGATCATTTTATAGGTGTGGCAACAACTAATGAGTGTCCGGATAACCTGACGCGGCTTGAAGTTCCTGCCTCAACCTGGGCTGTATTCGAATCAGCCGGCCCATTTCCCGACACGCTACAAAATATCTGGGGACGCATCTATTCCGAATGGTTTCCCTCTTCAAACTATGAACAAGTAAAAGGACCGGAAATCTTGTGGAATGAGCATTTAGATATAACTTCACCAACTTTTAAAAGCGAAATATGGATACCAATTTTGAAAAAGTAATAATAAACCGGAAACCGTCAAATTTGATTAGACGGTTTCCGGAGTTCTGTGTGATTATCTCGAGGGCTACAAGCCATATTATTCGGCGGTATTTGGGTATAAAAAAGCTGTGGCTGACAATGCGCCAGACAGGAAGCCCAACCTCGTTACCTATATGAGATAAGCTATGCCTGTAATGAAGCAATTAATTTCCCTTGCCCCTTATATACCATTTTTTTGTTGATTAGCTCTTTGATGATGCTATTATATATATCCTTGTACTGTCCGGCAAAATACAAATTCGCTGTTTCCGGATACCAATAGGTATTCATAAGATAATCAAAGAAATCAGCCTCCCTAAACCCTGCTTTCATTAACAGGGTATACAAAATTATTTTCTTTATTTGATCCCTTCCCATGCGTTCAGGATCTTCTAAAAAGTATTCCAACCGTTGTTTACATTTTTGAATTGCCTCGGCCGGGTTATTAATAACATTGCCATGTCCCGGATAAATGGTTTTTATTTTTAAAGCGGCAAGTTTTTCCAAAGATTTGTATTGTGAGAATGGTGCCATGATACCTTCTATACGGGGGGTTATAACTCCAAAATCTCCATCCCCCCAAACTGCATCTGAAGATATTAAAAATTTGTGCTGGGGACAATAAAGGCAAATCATGCCGGAAGCGTGTCCGGGAGTATGGATAACAATGAGTTCAAGTTCATCCAGCATGAGTATATCCCCATGATCAACACTACGATGCACGGTAAAGAAATCTGCTTCTTGATCATAATAACGCCGCCATGTATACCAGTCGTTTTGGTTTTCGATAAAATACCGGTCAATATAATGGGTGGCTATCTCACAACCAGATAGTTGCTGGATGTATCTATTGCCACCGATATGATCACAATGGCAATGGGTGGATATGATAAGGTCAACGTTCGAGGGTTCTACACCGGTTTGCTTAATTAAGCTCAAAGTTTCGTTTAACTCTTTTTTGTAGCCCGTATCGATTAAAATTTTATTTTGGCCATTAAAAACAAAATGATTGGCATTCAGCCACCCGCGCTGAATAAAATAAAACTTGTCAACTACTGTCTTAATCATTTTTATACCCCCACGTAAATGGAGCTTGTTTGGATTGGAGATCTGTTCAGCCCACGCTAGCTATTTCCCCCCCCATCAGCTTCCGACAGACACTTTTAGGCCTGCAATTTCAATGATTGATTTTAGTTTATTAATCTGTTCTTCTCCCGGTGGCACTGTTCCGGTTAGATTATATTCTTTGCCCATCTGGGCGCATTTAGGCTTTCCGCCCTCGTGGTACGGGAGCAGGGAAACCTTTACGGCCTGGATCCGCACCCCCAAAAGGGCAATATTTTTTATATGCGCCTCGGAATCGTTAAAACCGGGAATTAGGGGCACCCTTAGCCAGACCCTGGTCAGACCGGCCGTTTTAATTAGATTTTCCATGATTAGGCGGCTGTCGACACCGGTTTTGCTTTTGTGCTGACCGGGATCCAAGTGTTTTATGTCAAAAAGAACTAAATCCGTATACTTGAGCACTTCCCTCATCCTTTCCCAGGGGGCGTGTCCAGTTGTGTCCAGGGCAGTATGTAGCCCAGCCTGCCGGCACTGCTGCAGCAGGCAGGCCACAAATTCACTCTGGCAAAGAGGCTCGCCCCCGGAAACCGTAATTCCACCGGCTGAATTTTTGTAGTAAATCTTATCTTTAAGCACCTCGTTATATACATCTTCCAGCTTCATATACCTGCCACTAACAGTTATCGACTGGTAAGCACAGGCATCGGCACACTTCAAGCAGTGGTCGCAGGCAGCCCAATCTATCTGTCTGCCTTTTACGGCCGTAAAAGTAATTGCCCCCCTGGGACAAACACTTAGGCATTTGCCGCAACCTTGGCAATTAATATCTCTTACCATCAGGTTGGGAAAAAAATATTGTGATTCGGGATTTGAGCACCACTGGCAGTTCAAAGGACACCCTTTCATGAACACCGTTGTCCTGATACCCGGCCCGTCATGGAGACTAAACCTTTGGATATTGAAGATCAGCCCTTCATGTTTCATAGTTAAAATCTCTCTTTCATTGGCAAACTATATAATTGACTAAGAAAAATCATGCTCGGACCTAGCAATGATATGATCCTGCAATCCCTTGGTCAGGTCTACGAAATAGGCGCTGTAACCAGCCACTCTTACTATAAGATCTTTATGGTTTTCGGGGCGCTGCTGCGCGTCAACCAGGGTTTCCTTATCCACAATATTGAACTGGATGTGGGGAATCTTCATTTCCCGCCAGGTTTTCAGGTAATTGACAAATATATGCGCCATTTCCCCTTCCAGGAGCCTCGGGGGGAACTTCTGGTTTAAAAGGTGGTTATAAGTTTTAAGGGTGTCGATTTTGGCACATGAATTAAGCGCAGCTGTAGGCCCTTTTTTATCCAGACCGGGCTGTGGGGACAGGGTGGAATCTGCAAAAGGCCCCCCGTCCATCCTGCCGTCCGGTGTGGCCGGAGTGTCCGCCGAAAGGCCGTAGGTTGCCGAAACGGCGCTCCCGTCACCTCTGAGGGAATATCCAAAGCGGTCTTTCACGCTTTCCATGGTCTCTTCTGTCCGGTGGTGCACCTCGCTGGCAATCAGATCCGCGTAATCATCGTCGTTTCCGTATTTAGGAGCGTTTAAACAGGCCTGCCTTAAGTCTTCCCGCCCCTCCCAGTTCTTGTCCATAATCTCAATCAGCTCCGGCAGGGAAACCAGTTGGTCTTCAAAAACCACTTTTTTAATGGCCGCCAGGGAATCGGCCACATTGGTGGTGCCGATTACAACAACAAAGTCATGTACCATAGAAGGATAAACCCACTGCCGGCAATCTTTGCCGCGCTCTATGCAGCCCTCCACGATAGCCGAATAAAAAGGTCGCGGACAATATTTAGCGTATAAATCACGACAGGTATTCTCAATTTGCGCCAGCTTGGTGGTAAAAAATTTAACCTGTTCAAGATAAGCCTCTAAAACATCCTCCCAGGATGTAAACATGGTCGGGTCGGCTGTTTTAGCCCCCCATTGCTCCCCGGTTTGCGGGTTTACTCCCTGTCGGAGGGCCCACCAGAGGCATTTGGCCAATACAAAATAACCGGCCACCCGCCGGGTGATATTTTTTCCCGGTATATCCATGTATACGCACCCCGAAACCGCGTAATCCCGGGCGTCATCGGGGGGAACGCCCCACTTTTCCAATAGGGGAATAAGGGCTTCATCATTGAATAACGAAGGATAGCCGATACCGGTTTTAATTATATCCAGAGCCTTGTATAGTAATTTGTCCGGGGTTCCGTTATGAATGCGCAGGGCCAGGCTAGGCTCTATGGTTCTCATTTTCCCGGCGGCTTCAAGGACAAGGTAGGTCATTTCATTGGTGATGTCACGGCCCTCTTTATCGGTTCCCCCGAGGGTGATGGCCTGAAGTGAAGCTACTCCGCCGTAAACCGAGGTTACCAGGGGCGAATAAACCAGCCCCAGTTCCAGGAACTTAACCCAGAGGAGTTGGAGGATTTCAACAGCTTCATCCCTTTTCAGCCTTCCTGCCTTGATGTCCCGCTCATAATACGGCCCCAGCAGGTGGTCGAAGCGGATGCCAATGCCGAGGGTCGAATACTCAAGGTACCTGACCAGGTGCACGAAATAAAAGAATTGCACTGCTTCCAGGAAGGTGCCGGGAGGGTTGGCGGGAACCCGGCGGCAAATACGGGCAATCTCTTCGAGCCTGGCTCTTTTTTCCTCGTTTTGCTCCCGTTTGGCCATCTCATCAGCCAGCGCGGCATAGCGGCCGGCAAAGTTGATTACCGCCTTCAACACAATGATTACCGACTGTAGAAATTCCTTTTGTTCAATGTAATCATGGGGAACGGTACGGTCTATTTCCGCGAGCCGTTCTTCCGCCAGACCGATACGGCCGTTAAGCCCCGTCTTAAACATAGCCTCGTAATCCGGCAGCCCCAACTCCGACCAGTGCGTCCAAAGAAAAGTCCCCTCGTACTTCCAGTACTTGGCAAGATCCCCGCTGAAGTTATCCTGATGCCGGTCGCTCATGCACTTTCCCTTCCAGTAGGCGCAGAGCTCATCCAGCTCTTTTTTGCCTTCCTCGTCCAGGAGGGTTTGGCCGGCCTCGCTGTTGACCAGTCGCTGCACGGATCTCCAGTTCATATCAATGGGGTGATAAAGCCCTTCCGGGCTGGAGGTCTGGTAACCGACAATCCGCTCCCAGTCATTAATGAATATGTCCATGTTATTCAGTACATGAGCCAGAGCCCTGGCGCGGCGCAGAACCATGGATTGACCGTCGGTTTCCCTGAACGACTGGGTCATTAAGCGGGATCGCTGCAAGTCCAGCTTGATTTCCGGACGAAACATGCCCCGGGAGATTTCATCGGTAGTGTAACCCCGCTGAACGTTGCGCACCGCTTTAACGACTAGTTTACTTTTCAGTTCCCCTGCAGATTTCAAGTTTGACAACCACCTTTTTAATTTTTTAAGTTCTAAAATAAAACAAAATGTTATACCCAATATAACAGTTTGTTATTGATTGAGCAATAGTCTAGGCCTTATTAATCCTGCCAAAAAATAATAAAAAACTAAGCAAGGGACAGGCCGCTTTTTTCCAAAAACAGAAAAAAGCGGCCTGTCCCTTGTTGTGTCTTGTCCTTTACAGTTGGCTGGCAATAATCATTTTTTGGATCTGGCTGGTTCCCTCCACGATCCTTAAAGTCTGGGCATCCCGCTGGTATTTATCCATCAAAGAGCGGCCGGTACAGCTTTTTTGGCCCCAAATCAGCATCCCCTCACTGGCGGCCCGGAAAGCCACCTCGGAGGCAAACAGCTTGGCCATCGACGACTCCCTGGTGTAATCCGTATTCAAATCCATAAGCCGGCAGGCCCTCCATACCAGAAGGCGGGCGGCGTCAAGTTCAGTAGCTAATTCTGCCAGGATAAAGCTGATGCCCTGGTTCTTGATAATCGGACGCTCTAAAATAATCCTTTGTTTGGCATAACAGGTGGCCTCTTCTATGGCTGCCCGGGCAAGACCGACGCATATGGCACCGAAAAAGGCCCGGCCCAAATCGAGAGTCTGCATGAGCAAGAGGTACCCGCTGCCCGGGGGACCGATCAGGTTGGAGCGGTGCACCGCCACCTCATTGAAAAAAATGGCGGCCGACGGAGTGCTGCGTAAACCCGGCTTGTCGTAAAAGGGGCCAAAAGTCATGCCCTTTGTGTCCCCGGCGACAATAAAAGCGTTAACCCCGGCCCGGCCCCGGCCAGTGTCGCTATTGGCAAACACGATGTAAAAAGCGGCGTTCCCAGCGTTTATAACCGGACTCTTGGCGCCGTTGATGATATAGTAATCCCCTTCCAGGCGAGCAGTGGTTGCAAAGGAAGTGGTATCGGAGCCACCTTTTTCCTCGGTAATGGCGCAACCGGCCACCGACCCGCCGGGGTTTAAAAGAAGCGGGAGAAAGGTATCCTTCTGCTCAGGCGACCCCCCGAGCAGGATGGCTGAAACGGCGTGCACGGTGGCCGCATATATGCTGGCTACACCCGCGCACCCGAAACCAATCTCCTCTGTAACCAGGGACAGGGTGACCCGATCCAGTGGGTTACCGCCGAATGCCCGGGGTATAATGAAGGCGTTAAGGTTTTCCCCGCCTATTATTTTCAGAATCCCTTCATCCATCGGCCCCGGCTGTTTTCCGTCCACCCGGAGGGAATACGGCTGGATCTTTTCCCTGGCCAAAGTGTGCATTTTATTTTGCAGGTCTATCTGTTCCGGTGTTAGTTCAAAGGCAATCATTTATTTCCCTCCCCGCTTTTCTGCCACTTGATAAAATCCAGGACCAACTTCCTTTGTGCGGGTTTTAAATCCCGGGCCAAATAAAGAATCTCCTTTAAATAAGGTTCTTTTAAAATTTTAAGCAGGCTGTTATTCAGCATTTGATCTTCTTCAGGGTTTTCCAAAAAATAAGTTATGGATCTACCTAGAATTTCCCCTATGCGCTGCAAATCGGCAGTATAAATCCTACGCTTGCCCAATTCGTAATTGGAAAGCGAAGCTTGAGTACATCCCATTTTGCGGGCCAGTTCTTCCTGGCTTAAGCCCGCTTCCTCCCTTGCCTTTTGCAACATCCGACCAATCTCTTTATATCCCATTTATGCACCTTTTATATTATTATTGCACAAATATTATAGCACAGTATCCCGCAATTCGCTGCGGGTCAACCAGCAGTGGTTAAAGGATTGCACTCTTACGTTAATCCGCCACATTGGGCTTGGAGATTACTACTTGATCAGCGGCGAAAAAGAGCCAACGATATTTATTAATGAACCACAGAGCCAATATGAAGGACAGCAGGTCAGCCACAGGAAAGGCCAGCCATACTCCATTTAGGCCAAATATAGACGGTAAAATTAAAATAAGGGGAATTAAAAACAGCACCTGACGGGACATGGATAAAATAAAGGCTGCTCTAGCTTTCCCCAGGGCCTGAAAGACCGCGCCGGTGACCATCTGAATACCAATGGTCAGCGAAAGGGCAAACATAATGCGCAGCGCGTTTTGACCCATTGCGATGGCTGCTGGATCATTGGTAAAAATTATCATGAGCGGTTTGGGGAAGGCCATAATAACAGTAAAGCCCAGCGCTACAATGGCAGTGGATACCTTAATAGCTAAACTAATAGATTCACTTACGCGGTGATGCAGATTGGCTCCATAGTTATAGCCAACCAGCGGCAAAAGACCCTGCACAATGCCGATTACCGGCATTAGCGAGAACATAATGACTCTGTGCATGATGCCAAACACCGCCACCCCCAGATCTCCACCGTGCAGAATCAGCATATGGTTGGCAAAAATAAACATAATACTTCCCGCCGCCTGCTGCACAAAGGCCGACGACCCGATAGCCAGTATTTGCTTAATCACTGACATTTCAGGCCGCAGATGGGCTAATTTAAAGGTCAGGCTGCTATTCCCCCGGGCAAAGTACACCACCAGGTAAATAGCTGTAACCCCCTGAGCCACCACTGTAGCCAGGGCAGAGCCTTTAATGCCCATCCCGAAGCCAAAAATAAACAGCGGGGTGAGGATAATATTCAAGACCGCCGAGATAATCATGGTATTCATGGCCGTCCGGGCATTTCCCTCTGAACGGACGATATTATTCATGCAAAAACCAAAGGCAAAAAATATGGTTCCGTATAGTATAATCCCTAAATAATCCTGGGCGTAAGGGAGGATGGTTTCACTGGAGCCAAACAAGTACAGAATAGGTGTTAGCAGGTTGAGTCCTAGTAACGCTCCAACAACGCTTACAGCTAACACCATACTGATGATGTTGCCAAATACTTTGTTGGCCGCACCTACATTGTCTGCGCCCAGCATTCTTGAGATTACCGACGCCCCGCCGATACCAATGGCTCCGGCCACCGCCATCACGATCATTTGCACCGGGAAGGCAATGGACACCGCCGCGATCCCTACCGTACCCACTGCTCTGGCCACAAATATGGCATCCACTACGTTATAAAATGCCATCACAAACATGCCAAAGGTGGCCGGCATGGCTAAACTTGTTAATAGACTGGGGATGGATTCTTTACCCAACCGCTCACTGTGTTGACGTTTCACAAATGGTCTCCCTTTGATTTTAAATTTTGTAAGCGCTAGAATATGTCTATATTTAAGTTATTGCCGTTCTTTATGGATATGCATGGTGGCATTGCGTGACATTTTGGTTAATAAATCCAACGCCTTTTCCGTTTCTTCTGCGGTCATACCGGTACTTAAAATATCAGTCCAACGCTGCAATATCGCATATAACCGGGGCTTAAAATCCATACCCTGTTGCGTCAAAAAAACATGATTAGAACGCAAATCTTGAACATTGGGCTTTCTAATGACGTACCCTGCTTTTTCTAATTTGCTGATGGCCCGGGCGGTGGTGCCCTTGTCTATGTTAAAAAGAGTGGCCACCTCCTCCTGAAGCATGCCGTCCCTCTTATATAATGCCAGTAGAAACATAAATTGCCCTTTGCCAATATTATAGGGCTCCAGTTCTTTGGCGACAAAAATTAGTCCATAGCGATAAAGTAAAGAAATCCATCTTCCCCAAAAGACATCTGTCATACCTGACATGGGCAGCCCCCTTTAGTTGCATATGCAACTATTGCTCTGTCTATTATAAGTAAATCATGTTCTATGTTCAACTATAAAAGCTAAAACGGGTATTAATGGCTGGCAAAGAAAAAACCCACAATCCTAAAAATATAACGGATTGTGGGTTTTTAATTTAGCGGAGAAGAGCTAAAGTGCTGCAGGTTAGCTCTAATTTTCAATTAGTTGTTTACTCCCGAAGAAACAACCGCTTTAACCTTTTGCACCCCCAGTCCGCCCCGCCCGTCGGAAGCCAGCAGCAGGAATGTATGGGTGCCCACATCGCTGTCCTGGGGCTCGAGAACAAGCTGAGAGCCTTTAATGGAGGCAAACCTGGGGGCATCTCCAGATAGACCAAGAATTAACTGGTCGCCGTCAGGATCAATGACTGATATATCCACCTTAACGGCACTGCCTGTCTGTACACCCTGGGTCGGAACGGGCTGAATGACGGGACTGCCGTTCCTGCCGAATGAAGTTACTGTCAGTTTTCTGCTTGTGGTGCCGCCATTGCCGTGAGCATTAACAGTAAAGGTATATGTTCCCGCCGGAGCATCTGAAGAAAATATCAGCCGTGTACCGCTCAGCGTCACAAAGTCCGGGGCGTCGCTGCCCAAACTAAAACTCACGGGAGCCCCGTCAGGATCCGTGGCGCTGATTTGGACAGTGGTAATGAAGTTAAGTGTGGGCCCCTGACTGCCTACGCTTGGTTGCGTCACCGCCAACGCTGTTCCCCTGCCGGTTAACGACACTACCGTATCCGGTTCATCAGGGTCGTCGGACGCAATGGCAACGCTGCCATTGAAGGTACCGGCGTTGCTTGGGCTAAAGCGTACTGTAAAACTGGCAGAACCACCCGGAGAGAGGGTACTGTTGGAAACATCATCGTTAACCAAACTAAATTGGGCGCCTGAAACTGTAATGGAACTTATAATTAGCTCTCCATTACCGATATTTTCTACAGTAAACTGAGCATCATCCGAACTATTTACATATACATCACCGAAATCCTGAACACCGGAGGTGATGTATATTTCCCCGGCAATTATGACCCCGCTGCCGTCTAGATTTATGGTAACAGGATTTTCATCGCTGTCGTTTGATGGTATGGTTATGCTGCCGCTGTAAGCTTTTTCGGTAACAGGCGCGAAACGCACCGTCAGGGAAGTGGAAGACTGCGGTTCAACAGTCGTGTTAGAAACATCACCAACCAAACTAAATGATTCCCCTGTGGCACCTAGTTCTCCCAGATCCAGGGGACCGGCACCCTGGTTACTGATGGTCACTTGTTTTTCCAAACTGCTTCCCAGCGCAACATTTCCGAAATCTAGAGCTGTTGGGGCGACATCAATCTCCGGCGGTTCAACGCCGGCACCGGACAGGCTGATGATTAACCTGCCATTATCCCGGTCGTTGGAATTCATAATCAAGCTGCCATTGTACGTATTCAAGGCCTCAGGCGTAAAGCGGGCGGTAACGGTACCCGTCTCCCCGGGCGCCAATATCCGGCCGGACGCGTTATCAGCAGTGAGGGTAAAAACCTCACTCTCATTAGTTATCAAACCCTCACCGAAAGCAAAATCCGTTTCAATCGGGTTTTGAACGGTGATGCTGCTGATATTTAAATTGCCGTTACCGGTATTTGTAATGGTCACATCCTGTTCAACATAACTTCCCGGGCTTGTGTCGCCAAAATCAACCGAGCCTGAAATTGCTTCAATTTCCGGTTGTGCCGCCATGTAATGCAATTTGTTTTGTGATTCACCGCTTATGTGCATGTTACCATTATTGTCTATTACCAGGTCCTGGTAACTATACATCCCTGGATTCTCGTCCCATTCCAACAGCGTTTCGTTGGTCCAACCAGCACCGGTATTGTAGTTATAATTAATTTTTTTGTACCGGAAATTCTGGCTGTCATAGTCCGAAAAATAGTAACAATAAAGTTTTCCCGTTGCGTCAATATTCCATGATTTAACTTCAGCATAGTTTCTATCGTCGGAGGAAGGGAGATAAAAACTGCTCCAACCCGTCGATGTCTTCGTGACATATTTTAATCCTGAAGCAAGTATATGGGGCACATTATTGCTGTCCAAAACTATTTGAGGAAATTTGCCGCCATTCGCTGTTTCTTCAACCCATGTATTGCCCTGCTTATTAGCATATTTGATACTGTTGTTAACGGAATAGCTTACATGTGGATTATTATTACTGTCCAAAACAATGGAAACACCTTTAAGCACAGCGGCAGTATTTGGTGGCTTGGATATTGCGTCCAAAGTATTTAAAGACCAGTTAGTTGCACTTTTAGTTGCGTATCTATTTTTGGTAGCGTATTTAGTGTAACCCTCACTTGCAATATCAATATTGTAATTTTCAAGCTGCAATACAATATGCGGTTGATCATTAATATCAAGAGTAAAATCGAAATTAATGGTAGTTGGATTCATACTATAACTGTAAATTGTTTCAAATGTCCAGCTGCTATTCGTTCGGAAACCGTATACAAATTCCTTGTTAAAACGATCAACTAATACAATATGGGGATTACCGCTGCTGTCCATGATTAGCTTAGGAGTAGTAAACTTGCCGGTTAAAAGATCCTCGACAACCCAAGTGCCGCCCGACCAGTAAGCATATCTTACCGTATAGGTAGAATTGTTATAGGAGTAGGAGACTAATTTGTTATAGATTATATGGGGTCGGTCATTAGCGTCTACAGCAATTGCACTGCCGCGGTTGGTATTATCAGACTGATCCACAATTTCCATATTCCAGGTAGTTTCAGCATCAGATATACCGGTACCGAAAAACATGGCAGCAAATAAAAACGGGATAAATAATATACCGATAAAGCCCTTTTTCACACTGTTTCCCCCTTTTTCTTTAATAACAAAACACAGTTAACGGTGTTATTGTTTAATTGGTTTAATCAAGCGGTTCTAATCATCCGCATTATCACCACCGCGGCCTGGGCCCTGGTGGTTTCCCCTTCGGGTTTGAATTTTCCGTCCGGGAAACCGGCAACCAAGCCTTTGGAATACGCCGCCACGACATAAGGACGCAGGTCCGGGGCAATGGTGCCAAGGTCGGCGATTTGACCGTCATTATCTTGACTATAACCCGTTTCCCCGACAGCTCTGGCCAGTATCCGGGCCATTTCCACCCTGGTAATGGCCCTTCTATAATTGGTAAACTCACCTGCCTCCACCAGTCCCAGTTGCCTGGCCCGCTCAATACTCGGACCGGCCCAGTATGCCGCGCCCGCATCCAGGTCGCTATGGCCCAAAGACGTTACCGTCATACTGATAAACTCGTCGACATTCACGCTGTTTCGGGGCTTAAACGTTCCGTCGGGGTAACCCGATATCACACCTTTGGATAAAAGGTCCATCACATCCCCGAAATACCAGTCGGTTGGCATAACATCGGGGAACTGCACTTGGGCCTGGTAAATATCGTCTGGGTTCCTTGGCGTCAGCAGGCAGACGCGTTTTTTTCCGTCCACGAAACCCTCGGCGATGATTTGGCCCAGGTTGTTTATATCGTACGCCCCGGTAAGCCTCCAACCCAACAGGGGGTCGATCAGGTAGTTAAGGTCCACCATTCCCCCTGTGGTCCTGTAGACAAAGGCGTGCTCAATTCCTTCTGTGGTGTCCGATTTACCTACAATGTAGCCGGCGTCGTTAATCCCGTAGGCCGCGCTTTCCGAGCCGCCCAGGGTCCCCAGGTCCGTCATCTGCAACTGGTTTATTTCCACCCAGTGACCGGCCGCAGGGTTGGTCACTCCTGTTCCGGGGGCGGCCAGGAAGGCATGGCTTTCCGTCGAACCCGCGGTTTCGGACCAGCCCACAATGAAGCCTTCGTTATTCACATCATAGGCTGCGCTGTTCATGCCGCCTAAAGTGCCCAGCACCTGGAGGCCATAGGATGGCCTGTATCTAAAAGCACGAATTACATTAACCAGTTCACTAGACACTGTACGTTCGGTTGTGCGTAACTGGCCCACTGCGCTACCGGAGGCGCTGGAAGCAAAAACTTCCGCTTCCGGGGGCAGGTTCAGCCTGCCAAAGGTGGCGCCCGGGGGCAGATACGATGAACCGTCGGCGGGATTTGACACCCATAAGGCCCCGGTTACCTTACCACTGGCATCAAATGTGAATGCTGTGGCCGGGCCCTTGGCGTAAGGATCTTCTACAACGCCCAGGTCTGTCAGCACATATTCATATTGGGGTAGTACTGCAAGGGTGGTCTGTACAGAACCTTTATCCAATTCCGCGGTTACCGTGACCTGGGTGATTTGATCCACTTCAAGGGCCTGAATATCAAATTCCGCGGCCTCTTTACCCTTCGTTATGGTTACAGATGCGGGTAGTTTGATAACCTTTTCATTATCGGTACTTAGCTGCACCTGCACATCACCCTTGACTGCCGGCAGGGAAAGGGTGACTCTGCCCCGACACTGCATGCCCCCGATAGCCTGACCGGGCTTGATGACAATTGATTTAAGGATAGTGCCGGTGGTTACGGTCACAGATGGGTTCGGTGCACTTTCATTACCCGCTGCATCCACTGCTACTACCGTAAAGGTGTACGTATTACCCTTGGAAAGATTCTTTATCGTGTGCGACAAATTGCTGCCGCCGGTTTTGTCTACCAAGTTGTCGCCCTTGAATATCCAGTACCCGGTGACGCCTTCGTTATCGTCGGCCCTTGTCCATTTTAGTAACAGGCTGGTTTCACTGACCACCTCGGTTGTAAGACGCCCGCCGCCGGGCCAATAAGGAGGAACTTCATCCTGCACTATGGGGCGCGGGGAACCTCCACCGGAACTACCTCCGATGGAAGGCTGGGAATTTGTAGCTGCCGTGCAAACCGGTCCGTCGGTGCTCCAATTGCCGGCGGTGTCGTCGGCCTCAACCTTGAAATTATAAGTGGTTCGGGCAGACAACCCCGTGACTGTAAAGCTGTTCTGGTCTCCGGAAACGGTATTTAACTCAATGTCGTCCATGAAGATTCGGTAATTCTCCACACCGGTATCATCCCGGGCCAACGTCCAGTTGAGGGTCAACCGGTCATAGCCAATATTGCCGGCACTTAGCTGGGCATCGGGCCACGTGGGTGGAGATGTATCCCCCAGACTTTCCTCATCATCTGTAATGATTAGCACTGCATTCGCCCGGGATCCCAGAGAAGCACCTCCGGTGGGGTTGTTTAAGATTAGGTTGACGGTTTCGTTACCCTCGATCTCCCCGTCGTCAAGGATATCAATGTCGAAGCTTTGGCTGGCTTGACCGTCAAAGAATATCAATGTGCCCGAAGCCGCCGTGTAATCCTGCCCTGCAACCGCCGTCCCGTCCGAGGTGCTGTACTGGACGGACACTTCCCCGTCGCTGCCTGTTCGCACTACCGTGATGGTGGCGGTGCCACCGTATACAGCGCTGCTGACACTGTCGTAAACGGCTTCGGTCACGGAATAAGTGCTTTGGGGAAATTGCAAAATTCCCGGGGTTATCACCGGGTTAACTGTCAAACTAAAATTGCCGCTATCCGTCCCGCCCCCGTTATCAGCCACATCCACGGTAAAAATATAATCACCGCTTTCAGACGGAGTGCCTGAAAGTTCACCTTCTGCCGCTAGGCTCAACCCAGTAGGAAGGCTGCCGCCGGCCAGGGAAAAACTGTACAGTGGAATACCGCCAGAAGCGGTGAAGGTGTGGGTGTAGGGCTCTCCTTCGGTTGCATCGGAAAGGGATGCTGCAGCCATCTGCAGTGGTTCAATATTATCTATTAAGGTAAGAGTAGCCGCCCTTAGCTCTCCAGGTTTAATATCGCTTTCATCTTGGTAAAGGTATATATTTAAATTCTCGTTGTCTTCATCCAACTCGTCGTCCACTATGTCGATGGTAAAATACTTTTCTGTTTCACCTTCATTAAAAGGCACCGCTATATCTCCGGAAAACATGTTAGCCGTATAATCATAATCATCAGGCTTCACTGCCGTTCCTTCTTCAATGCTGACTACAATGCCGCCGCTGCCGTCACTGCCATTGTAACGGATTAGCTTGATGAAAACCGTGCCGGCGCCTTCATCAGTGTATAATTCACTGCTTTCAAAACGTACCAGCCCGGGTTCCGGGGCCCCCTGCACCAAAATGGTGCTGCTGGTCACATCCGTGTCGCCGGCCAGCTCCGACCCGGCAATTACAACGCTGAAATAAACGTCAGCATCAAAATCGGTGCCGTCGTAAGCCAGCTCCAGGTTACATTGAGTCGAATCTACATAATTTACACTGTGGATGCTGGTTCCGGGAGGCGCATTACTTAGCCCGAAGCTCGTTAAATCCAAGCTGTCGTCTGTAAATGTTTCATTAATCAGGGTAACGGTTAATATACGGCCGTTGAAATTTTCTTCCGACATGGGCCTGTCTGCGAATAAAGCTGCCGCAGACCCTGTAAGTTTACTTATGGTAGAAATAAAAATATCCGAAAATTCATTATTGTCGTTTGCCACCAGGTTGGCATCCTCCGAAGCATAAACCACAACCCTTCCGTTGCCGCTTAACATGGGGCAACCAGGGGGTTCAACTCCCTGTACACCTTCTGAAGAAACGCTGACACGAATTGTTCTCTCGTCAATAATATCCCGGACAAAAATATCGTTTTCGTTATTGGTATCTCCATCAATAAGGTTGGCCACTTCTGATTCAAAGACCACGTAGCGGCCATCGGCGCTGATGGAGGAGCCACCAAGGAAAAAATTCGTGGTTCCGCTGTGGGCTGTAAACCCGGTTCCGTTCAATGGTTTACTAACTAAAATTGTATTTACAGCCCCGGTTTCGTCATATATCTCGTCATTATCAGCATCCCGGTCATGAACGTAAACGTTCGTCCAGTACCTGCTGTTATCATATTCCGGGGTCAGGTTTCCGGCGCGGGTTTCAAAAGATACGTAACGTCCGTCGGTGCTGATGTCTGCATACCAACTGGCGGCATCAGCAGATTCACCATCTGAAGTAATGCTAACCTGGGTGCTGTCTTTGGATTGGATATCGTAAACATAGACCTGGTCGTTGTGATCATAGACCACGTAACGGCCGTCACTGCTGACCACGGGACCGTAGTCTCCTGAATTTATCAACGTAGTGCTGTCGTCTGTAGAATTATACATACCGTCAGCACCCCGGTCATAAAGATAAACATTGTTGGCCCGGTTATAGGCTATGTAACGGCCTTCACTGCTAATAGAGGGCCTGGAATCGTGCCAACCACCTTTACCGATGTAATAGGTTTCCCCCGCATCCATGTCCCGCACGTAAACATATCCATAAATGTCGTCTTCACGGAAAACAACGTAGCGCCCGTCCGGGCTGATATCGGGGTAACCCGCCCAATCCATTTGACTGCCGTCCGGATAAATACTAATCGTTTCAATATCTCCGGTCTGCGAGTCGTAAAGGAAAACATCACGCCAGTTACCGTTGGCATCATCAGGAGATAAGCCTGTTGCTTCAGAAGCGAAGACCACATAGCGGCCATCATGACTTAGGGAAGGGAAAAGACTCTCGCCATCCGTCTCCCCGCCGCTACCTTGAACTCTTTCAGTAGATACAACAGCTGTGTCAAAATCAACAGCCGCTGCATTATTACTGAAAATCGCAATCTGAAATAATACTAATAATGTGATTGTTGTAATTCGGCTCAGCATGTTTGTTTTTAGCAATCATAATCCCTCCACATTAAGTAGCTTTTAAAGAAATTTCTGTTATCTCTAATTTTAATGCATGAACTTAAAGTCTACCTTAAGCCAACCTTAAGCCAAGTTAAAGCCTAAGGTTAAAGTGCTTTTTATAGTCCCTATTGTCACAAAATACGACAGGAAATTAAAGCCACCAAATAGAACTATATGTTAAGGTGGTTTTTATTAGGAGGTTTGGTAAGTGGCCGGTGAATTGATTCTCGTGGTCGATGATGAAATGGAAATCAGGGATTTAGTTTACCGTTACCTGGCCAGAGAGAATTACCGGGTTGTCACAGCCGACTGTGGCGTTGCTGCACTGCATATGGCCTTTAAACATCAACCCGACCTGATTATTCTAGATATTCTATTGCCGGACTATGACGGCATCGAGGTTTGTTATCAGCTGCGCACCCGAACCAGTGTCCCGGTTCTTTTTCTGAGCTGTAAAGATGCCGATGAGGACAAAATACTAGGTTTGGGAGTTGGCGGCGATGATTACATAACCAAACCTTTCAGTCCCGGTGAATTGGTGGCCAGGGTAAAAGCCCATCTGCGGCGAGCCAATTTGTCTGAAATGGATGAAGATTCAAGCCAGGTGTTAAGATTTCCCGGCCTGGAAATCGATCTGGCCAGCTATACAGTCCGCGTGGGCGATGAAAACATAACCCTACCTGCCAAGGAATTTGAAATTTTATCCCTGCTGGCCAAAACCCCCAACCGACTATTCCGCACCGAGCAGCTTTACAACCAGGTCTGGAAGGAACACAGCATCGGTGACACCAGAACCGTGATGGTTCATATCAGCAACCTGCGTAAAAAAATTGAAAAAGACCCTGCCAACCCTAGTTACATCCTTACAGTCAGAGGCATTGGTTATAAGTTTAATACGAACTAAGATCCGCTTAAAAACTACCTAATTCGTTAAATGTTTATATTATGATTGTATTGCACCAAATTTAAGAATACCTAAAGCCAACCTTAAGTCCAGTTAAAGTTTCTGATTTGCAACAGGCACTGCACTTTTTGATACTTTTTTTGTGGGGTGAAAAATGTCCTGGTTTATACCTGCTGAAATTGCGCAAATGGTTATGACCTCTGTGCTGGCGCTGGTATTGTTTTACCTGTACGCCAACGACCGCAGGCCATATTTAGTTATGTGGGCGCTGGGTTGGCTTTTTTGGTTTTTTAAGTATTTCTTCGAAATTGCCATGTTCTTAAACGGGGAAACGGCGTTTTTACTGACCGGTAATTTGTTATGCTGGCTTACAGGAGGAGTACTTCTACCGCTTGGTGTTTTAAATTTCTTAAATCAGAATAAACCCCTCTGGTTCTACTCCGCTGGCATAATAGCCGTTTGGATCGTGTGCTCCAATTTACTGGGTCTATCTTTTCTTTATCAAGCCATCCCCTTGTTTGTTTTTCTTGGCATCTTGTATATAATAACCGGCATAATATTAATCCGAAGTCGCAAGAGAAAACTGCCGGGGCAGATTATTACCGGATGCTGCCTGATATTGCTGGGCATGCACCTGATGAATTATCCCCTGCTGGTGCATATTGAGATGCTCTCGGCCTGGGGCTATCTTATTGCCGGCACTATAACGTGGATTACCGCCAACGGGATGCTGCTTATTTATTACCAGAGCATCAGAATGAAATTAAGCGACAGCGAAAAGCGTTTCCGACTGCTGGCTGAAAACGCCCGGGATTTAATTTACCGTTATCGGCCGGGGAACAAGCCCCAGGTGGAATATATCAGCCCTTCGGCCATAGAAATCACCGGTTATACACCGGAAGAATTCTATGCCGACCCCGCCTTTTTTAATAACTTACTGCAACCGGACACACAAACTTCACCCGAAGCAGCCCGGGAGCCTGTACTCACGTCACCGAATGCCCTCCTGCAGTGGAGACACAAAAAAGGGCATATTGTTTGGCTCGAACACCGCAGCACTCCTTTTTACGATAAACATGGCAACCTTATCGCCATCGAAGGTATTGCCCGTGACATCACCGACCGTAAAAAAGCTGAAGATCAAATAACGCGTCTGGAAGAATCCAGACGCCACCTGTTAAGCGACATTTCACACGACCTGCGCACCCCTATGACCTCAATTCAAGGTTTTGTCGAGGCTTTGCGGGACGGCGTTATAAACGACCCTGAAGAGAAAAAAAAATACCTGGATGTAATCCATGCCAGGGTATTGGGTATCAATAGGTTAATCCGTGATCTATTTCAATTAACCAATCTTGAGGCGCAACAAACAACCTTTAATTTTTCTGTGGTTCCAATTGATCTACTTATGCAAAACATTTACGACAAGTTTACATATGAAGTTAAGCAAAAGGGGCTATCTTTTAAACTTCATAAAGAAGAATCTGTGTCCAATGAAACAAAAAATACCAACCTGGACAATTATAAATCACCCGTTGTATATGTTGATACCGACCGCATCGATCAGATTTTTACAAACCTAATTAGCAATGCTATAAGCCATACCCACAGCGGTGGTCTAATACTAGTTAGTTATAAAATAACCTTGGATAACAAAGACATACTGATCAGTGTTAAAGATAACGGTACCGGCATTAGTAAAAAAGATATGCCCTATATTTTCGACCGGTTCTATAAAGTATCCAAGTCCCGCAATTCTTCAACCGGCGGCAGCGGGCTGGGATTGGCCATATGTATGGAACTTATCAAAAAGCATGGCGGACGGCTTTGGCTTGAAAGTATGCCTAACCAAGGAACCACTGTATTTTTTAGTCTGCCCTGTAACCAATTATAACCATATAAGATAAGGGATTCCCGGAAGACTGGGAATCCCTTATCTTATATTTGCTTTTAGTATTTAGCCAAATAATGCTTTATTTCCCATTCGTGCACTTGTTCGGCATACTCATGCCATTCTCTATATTTACCTTCCAAAAAACGATTATAACAGTGCGAGCCCATTGCTTGTTCGATTAGAGGGTCTTTTTCCATTTCTTTTAAAGCTGCAAACAAATCCCGGGGCAGTTCATCTATATTTAAAGCTTTTCTTTGTTTCTCTGATAGGCTATGAATATCTTCTTCAACTGGGGGTGGCGGCGTAAGTTTGTTTTTAATACCCTCCAGCCCTGCTTTTAACATTACCGCAAACACCAGGTAAGGGTTGGCCACGGGGTCGGGATTCCTTAGCTCAATGCGAGTAGCGCTGCCCCGCCGGACAGGAATTCTAATTAATGTACTGCGGTTTGAATTTGACCAGGCTATATGAGTAGGTGCTTCATAACCCGGCTTTAATCTTTTGTAACTGTTTACGATGGGGTTTCCAACGGCAGTCATGCCTTTGGCATGCTTAAGTAACCCGGCCAAATAATTAAAAGCAATACTACTTAATTTGTAATCACCATTGATATCGTAAAAAATGTTTTGATTATTTTTAAATAATGACTGGTTACAATGCATGGCCGAACCGTTTTCTCCCGCAAAAGGCTTGGGCATAAAAGTGGCGTAAAGCCCGTGTTTCTTAGCCACATTTTTAACCACATCACGAAAAGTAACCCATTTATCAGCAGTTTTCAACGCCTCATCGTACTTAAAATCAATTTCATGTTGTCCGGGAGCTACTTCGTGATGGGAAGCCTCGATTCTAAAACCCATTTGCTTCATAATCAGCACTATATCTCTTCTGGCATCTGCACCATGATCTATAGGCGCTAAATCAAAATACCCCGCCTTATCATGAATATGCAGGGTGGGGCCCCCATCCGCATCGGTGTGGAAAAGGAAAAACTCACCTTCCGGGCCCATATTTAACTCATAACCCATTTCCTTGGCTTCTTTTAGTGCCCGCTTTAGAGTTCCCCTGGGACATCCTTGAAAGGGCGTCCCATCGGGATTGTAAACATCGCATATCATTCGGGCCACACCTTTTTCAGTTGGCCTCCAGGGCATCACCTGAAAGGTGTCCGGATCCGGCACCAAACACTGGTCAGACTCATTAATTCTAGCGAAACCGTCAATTGAGGAACCGTCAAACATCAGGTTGCCATCCAGGGCTTCCTCCAATTCATCAGGCGTAACACTGACACTTTTTAAAACCCCAAAAACATCAATAAATTGCAGCCTGATGAATTCGATGCCTTCTTTTTCCACCTGGCTGTAGACTGCTTGTTTCTTAACCTCATGCTGGCTTTTTCCAAGTTCGTCAGTATCGATTTTAATTACCCTCCTTTACTTAAAAATCTATTGGTAGGCATTATATAACGAATTACCGTGATCTTTCAAGCAAGGGGGTCAGGCCTGTCGTAATTAAATAACTCCCCATGCAGGCCTACCCTTGCATGGGGAGTTATTTAATTACGACAGGCCTGACCCCCTTTAGGCAGGTACCATATCTTTTTGGTTTTGCCGGATCCAATGGCGGTGCTGGGCAATGGCCTCGATGAATTTTTGGCTGAAATAGCCCATGTCCGCAGCATTGCGGATAGTCACCACCCCCAATTCGTTGACCAATTCTGCATAAGTCTCTGTTTTGGCCAACGCGGCACCCCGGATTTGGGAGGCCGCCAGCAGGTCAACCCCCTCGTTGGTGGCTCCGATAGCCTTGGCGTGTTTGAAGGCCTCGTTGACGAAGTGCAGAGCGTCTCCATGGGTCAGCAGAGTGTCTACGCATTGTCGTCCTCCGGTGACGTAGACCGCGTCATACATAATAGACCCGGCACTAAAGTAGTTTTTGTTCACTTCCAACTGCCGGCCATCAATGCTGGTCAGCATGCCCTGGTTCTTGCTGATAATTTCAGCGTGCACCCCGGCGCCCTTCAAGGCCTCCATCACCTGCGTCACTTCGGGGAAATTAAAGCCGTTTTCCATTAAAATGGCTACCTTCCTGGTTCGCGCTTCCTTGATGGTATGCTCCTGGCTAACAGCCGGCGACGTGGCGGTAACACCTGTCCCGCCCGGATTTGCCGGCGCGCTGGCACCGATACCACTGGCGATTTGGGCCGCCAGTTGACCGTCCACGTTGTTGAACATATCCACTACCCGCTGTTTAATCTGCTTGTCCATCACCCCACCCACCTCGAAGTGAAAGGCGTCAATGATGTGCTGTTTTTCGGCTACCGACATACTGTTCCAGAAAAGGGTGGCCTGCCGGTAGTGATCATTAAAACTATCGCTGCGCTGGCGAATTTTATGGCCGTCCACTTTTTCGGCATGGTGAACGTAGCCGCCTTCGGCGTCGGTAGCGGGCTGTGGCGTGTTCCCCTGCAGGGAGTTCGGGAAATAGCTGACCCTGCCGCGGTCGATGGTCATGCGGTGGTAGCCGTCGCGCTGGTTATTGTGCACCGGGGCCAGGGGGCGGTTGATGGGTATTTCGTGAAAGTTTGGCCCGCCCAGGCGGATGAGCTGCGTGTCCAGGTAGGAAAAAAGCCGCCCTTGCAGCAGGGGGTCGTTGGTAAAATCAATGCCCGGTACTACGTTGCCCGGGTGGAAGGCGACTTGCTCGGTCTCGGCGAAGAAGTTATCCACGTTGCGGTTTAAGGTCATCTTGCCAATTCTTTTAACCGGGATAAGTTCCTCGGGCCAGAACTTGGTGGGATCAAGAATATCGAAATCAAACTTGAACTCGTCTGCTTGCTCTAATATCTGCACCCCCAATTCGTACTCGGGGTAGTCGCCTTTGTTGATGGCATCCCACAGGTCGCGTCGGTGGTAGTCGGGATCCTTACCAGCCAGTTTCTGCGCCTCGTCCCAGACCAGGGAATGCACGCCCAGCATGGGCTTCCAGTGCAGCTTTACAAAACGCGCCTTGCCCTGGGCATTGACAAACCGGAAGGTGTTGACGCCAAAGCCTTCCATCATGCGAAAGCTCCGCGGAATAGCCCGGTCGGAGAGCAGCCACATAATCATATGCGTAATCTCCGGCAGGCTCACTACGAAGTCCCAAAAGGTGTCGTGGGCCGCGGAAGCTTGGGGTATCTCGTTGTGCGGTTCCGGCTTAATGGAATGAACCATGTCTGGGAATTTGATGGCGTCTTGAATAAAGAACACCGGAATGTTATTGGCCACCAGGTCGTAGTTGCCTTCCTCGGTGAAGAACTTGGTGGCAAAACCGCGCACATCGCGTACGGTATCCGCCGAGCCGCGCGATCCCACCACGGTGGAAAAACGCACGAATACCGGGGTTTTTACCGCCGGATCCTGCAGAAACTTGGCCTTGGTAAACTCGGTCAGCGGCTCGTAAACCTGGAAATACCCGTGTGCACCAAACCCGCGGGCATGGACGACACGCTCCGGTATCCGCTCGTGGTCAAAGTGAGTTAGTTTCTCCCGGAAATGAAAATCTTCCATCAGGGTCGGTCCCCGGTTGCCTGCTTTAAGCGAATCGTCAGTGCTGGACACGCGCAACCCTTGATTGGTGGTTAGCTTTTCGCCGTCGTGTTCAGCACGGAAGTGATCCAACTGCTTTTCCTTGCTGTGTTCCGTTATGGCAGCCTCATGTTGATTTTCTGTATCCATTTTGTCCACCCTTTCCATAAATATTTCAAAAGCGCCTTATTACACTTGAGGTTGCAACAATTAGTGTCCCTACAGCCAAGATGTTCTATACAAAAATTGGGATGTTTGAAAATAGAAAACCCGCAGGCCTTAACAAACTGATATGCTCCCCCTGTGGTAGACAGTTTGAAAAACAAAAACTGTCTACCACGAGGAGGAGCTTTTTTTATGGGTCGCAAAGGCAAAATATCAGGATCAGAAAAGATTGCAACGATTGAAAAATATCTCCGTGGAGAAGATTCAT
>Ga0209643_1001087_pt1 | contig 29483 bp, 25 predicted proteins | sample AutmiccBRH37_all_FD_187383 | JGI IMG/M metagenome (GOLD analysis project Ga0209643, IMG submission 187383) | Deep subsurface microbial communities from Mt. Terri, Switzerland - Autotrophic microbial communities BRH/37_all (SPAdes) (version 2) | ecosystem: Environmental > Aquatic > Deep...
ACATTGGTGTAGCAGAAATAGACGGTGACTCCAAAGCCGTGCAGTTCAGTGATGCAACCGCAGTCGTAGAGGTGGAAGCTGTTCAAGCTCCGGCCTTAACGAATGGCTTAAGCTTTGCAGACGATGACGCCAATGATAATGCGACCATAATTACCTTAGGTGCTCCAAGCGTGGTCGGAAATACCTTCGTCTATAAGATCTCAGATAACGACGAAGCTGTCTCGACTCCAAATGTCAGAGACGATCTGAGTGCCTGGACCGCAGTGGCCAATGGAGCCAGCATTATAACAACCAATGGTAAACACATTGGGGTAGCAGAAATAGACGGTGACTCCAAAGCAGTGCAGTTCAGTGATGCACCCGCAGTCGTAGAAGCAGAAGCCGCTGTAACCTCTTTTACCCCGCTTAACAGTGCCACAGATATAGCCCTAAATGAAAATCTCCAATTGACCTTTAACGAACCTGTCGAAGCAGTGGCCGGCAAGAATATCTATATCAAACTCATGACCAATGGCACTACTGTAGCTACTATTCCTGCTAATAGCCAGCGGGTAACGATAGTTGGAAGTACGGTTACGATTGATCCGGAGGTGAGTCTGGCGACCAATACCCAATACTATGTGAATATGGATGCCGGTGCTTTTGAAGATGCAGATGACAACCCATGCACTGAGATTACCGGCAATCTCACCTGGCGATTCACCACAGCAGCAGTAGATACCTTTGCACCTGAGGTTATTACCTATAACCCAGCCGACGATGCAACAGGGGTCGCTGTAGATGCAGTTTTAACGCTGGTCTTTGACGAGAATGTATCTGCGGTAGCCGGTAAAAAGGTTGCCATCAGAGAAAAAGACGGAGATTTTCTCCATCAGGAATTGATTTTACCGATTGCAGACGTAGAAGTTAACAACAATGTGGTATCCATAGATTCTACGGTCCGATACATGTATGGCATGGAATACTATGTCGAAATTGAAGCAGGGGCGTTCGAGGACGCTGCCCATGTCCCTTATGCAGGTATAGTAGGTGATAACACCACCTGGACCTTCACCACCCTGGTCGATAATGACCTTCCCGCCATAGACAGCTTATCCCCGCTTAATGGTGCGGAGAATGTAGCCATAGGATCTAATCTGGTTCTCACTTTAACGGAGGATGTTTATTCGGTAGCAGAAAAATATCTCACGATATATCAAGGAGATGGTACAGAAATCGAATCCATGGATGTCGCACTTTCCGACCAGATAGAGGTCAGACACAAAGTGATCACGATCAATCCTTCTGTCGACTTGGAAAATAACACTCTTTACTACGTTATTGTGGATCCGGGAGCATTTAAGGATTTAGCGCACAATGATTTTGCAGGAATCCAAGATTCCAGTGAATGGCGATTCACCACAGTCGGAGATCAAGATCTGATTCCGCCTCAGTATCAGAGTGCTGAGATATTCGAACATTCAAGAATGACCCTTACCTTTGATGAAAATATCTACAAAACCGGAACAGATGAAGCACTCAAAGCAGCAGTGCAAAAATCTCATGATGGTACGAACTTCACCGATCTCGGGGAAAATGACACCGTGACCATAACGGATAACACTCTGATAATACAGTTCGACCCAATTTTTTACTCGAGTTATGACCGGAGAATTAAGATTGATGCAAATACACTCAAGGATAGCGCGAACAATATACTCAATCAGGAAATAACGACGGAAGATATTGATTCTCCATCCTGCTATGATTTCAGCATCAGCAGCGACTACCGCCAGATTACCCTTTATTACAGAGAGAATATTGTTGACAACACCGGTGGTAATTTGAAAGGAACCATCAGTTATGCTCCGGACGGGGTGACGTGGGTACTTTTGACTACCTTTGGCGATAATGTCACCGTAACGCCTAACGGTTCCCAATTGGAAGTAGTATTTGCAGCACCTCTAAGCGGCACACAGAATAAACTGAAAGTTCCAGTCGATACGCTCAAAGATGCGGCCGGGAATCTCGCCCACTATGAATTGATATCCGCAGACCGCACACCTCCTATTCTTCAAAACACATCTCTGAGCAATGGCAACCGGACAGTAACATTGACCTTTAACGACCAAATTGTTAACGATCTGGACACAGTCGAGCTGCTAAAACAAGCCGTAACCTATGCGGCCAACGGTGTGGATTTTGTTTCGCTGGCGGCAGGGGATTCAGTAGCGATCGAAAATGATGTCAATCTGGTCATTACCTTTGCCGAAGCTCTGGTTGGGGACACCGGCAGGATAAAAGTTGCAGCGAATGCCTTAGAAGATAGTAATTATGTAAGTGTACCGGAAATAATCACAGACCCCATTGTTACTGCTGACGCAAACCCGCCTGTATACCTGAATGCCGGTCTAAGTGATGCCAATACGACCGTAACCCTTACGTTTAACGAAGATATCTACAGCGACATAGCGGATATAAAGGACGGAATCAGATTTGCGGCTGACGGCATCAACTTTAATGCTCTGACTGGTGATGACAATGTCATCATCCAAGGTGCGGAGCTGATCATAGAATTCAATAACCCTCTGGAAGGCAATCAGAATAAAATCCGCGTTTTGGGAAATACACTCAAAGATTTCTCCGATAATATGCTGGATTCCGATATTACAACAAATACGATTACAGCACTAGCACTTGGAAATGAAACCGTATCGGTAACCGATCCGGAGAATAACGAAAGAACCTCGGATAATGTCTTTTCCATTCAGGGGACTGCCACTAATGACGGAAACCTCCTTGAAGTTAAAGTCCGGCTCAAGAAGAATGCAGATAATAAGTACCTTAGTGCCAATAACGGAGACTTCACCAGCGATAATCCCGTTGATCTAACAGTCGTAGGTACTACTACATGGGAAGTGACTTTAACAGGAGTAGTCTTTGAAGAGGGCGAATACACCATTTATACTCTTGCCAATGACGGGGCCGATGGTGCAGTAGAAGAAAGCACCTTCCTCATCGACAGGACTCCGCCGGTATTAGTAAGCCATACTCCCACCGACGACGCTCAGGCTGTGCCCAATGATGTTAGCTTTGTGTTAAACTTTGATTCACCGGTTTATACATCGCCTGCCATTAAGTATTTCCGGATCAAGAAGGCATCAGATGGTGAAGAGGTTATGGCCTTTAGTACTTTCGACCCGCAAGTGACCGGTTCGGGAACTGCAACAATCACTATTGATCCGGACGGACCGGACGGATGGCTTGAGCTCGGCACTGATTACTACATTACGATGGATGATAGGACTTTCAGAGATCAAGCATGGAATTTTACCACGGCAATCACCGACCCGGAATACTGGAACTTTACCACCGGAACAGCAAGCCTAGAGTATACAGGAAGTTTCCTTGAGGGAGACAATGTAGAGACGGAAAGCACCATTGTAACTACGATGATGGTTACCCTGACAGACGATGAATTCGTCTCCGGAGATTTTGATGCCGGTGTGGAATACACCGTAGACCATGTTCCGAATGGCTTGACCTTCATGGTGGAGAGGCTGGATAGCCATAATCTCCGTTTGAGCCTGGTTAGTAATGCGAATCCCCATGATGCAGAACAATCGATAGAGAACTTAACGTTACAGTTTAATGATTGCGCTTTCAGAGGGAACCGGGCAGATTGTGTGGAGAACAGCTTGAAAGCCGATATATCCGTAACATTCTTCGACTAAGATTAAGATTACCCAAAGATCTAAAGACAGAACAGGTGATACAGAATTTCTATCAACCTAACTAATAACAAAGTATCATAAGCAACAACAGTCTAAAATAGAATAGTAATATTTATGAGGACTTCGCTAAGAAGTCCTCATTTCATTGATTCTAGGTTTCATTTTTATTCGCCTCAAACGTCTCTGTTCTGCTGTCCCTAGTTAAGGCTACTTCATCGATAATATAATCTCTATCTCTTCTAGGCATAGCTCACAAGAATAGTTACAAAACTGTTAACTTGAGTTCATAGAACTGACAAAAACTATGGTTAGAATATAATAAATTCTTAACCGAAGATTCACAAAATATTAAGATTGCCCAAAAAAATAAAATTATCTTTCACTAAATGGTAGTAGATAATGGGAGGGGATTATGTGCCAAAATATCGTCACGAAATAAAAATGAGCATCAACGATTTTGACAAAGCTGTACTTTCCAGCAGACTATCACATGCGTTAAAAAGAGATAAACACGCTGGAGAACAAGGGTATTACCTAATAAGAAGTCTGTACTTCGATGATTATGATGATACAGCAGTTACAGAAAAGTTGACAGGAGTGAAATACAGAGAGAAATTCAGGATACGTACCTATAATAATTCAACTGAAGTAATCCGATTGGAGAAGAAAGTAAAAAACGATGGGATGGGGTACAAAGAAAGCGCCTCTCTTACCGAAGATGATTGCCTGAGAATTATTCTAGGGGAGTATGATTTTCTGAAAAACAGGCAGGAAATGGTTTGCAAGCACCTTTATACCAAGATGAAAACTGGATTATTTAAACCTAAGACTATCGTGGACTATACAAGGGAGGCTTATGTATGGGAACCTGGGAGAATCCGCATAACCTTAGATAGTGATTTAAGAACAGGGATAGCCTCCACCGATTTCTTCAATCCTAATCTTCCAATGGCTAGAGCTAGCGACGCTTCTATACTAGAGATCAAATACGATAGTTTTCTTCCAAGCCATATAAGCAATCTCCTGCAACTAGATAGCAGACGGAGAGCTGCGATTTCAAAATATGTCTTATGTAGGTCTTTTGGATAATGAAAAAATAATGGAGGGTAAAAAAACATGAATACTGATACAGGCAATAGATTTACTTTTGCTGATCTTTTTGAAACCAACTTCTTGGAAAGGGCTGTAAGTAGTTTCTCAATAATCGATATTTCCTTATCCTTACTTATCGCTTTTTTAATAGGACTATTTATCTACGCAGTCTATAAGAAGACTTTCAATGGGGTAATGTACTCCCGCAATTTCAATATATCTCTGGTCGGGATGTCTATGGTTACCGCACTCATAATCATGGCCATATCCGTTAATGTAGTCCTCTCACTGGGTATGGTAGGAGCTTTGAGTATTGTAAGATTCAGAACAGCAATCAAAGACCCAATCGATATCTTATACTTATTCTGGGCCATTGCTGGAGGAATAGTTGCTGGTTCAGGACAATACCTGTTAGCCATACTTGGCTGCCTTGTTGTAGGAATAATGCTGATTGTTTTTACTAATAAATCGATGAATGAGATTCCTTATATTGTGGTGCTTAACTGCTTGGATGACTCTGCAGAGAAAAGCTTTCTGGACAGACTTTCCTCCCAGGTCAAGCGGATGAAGATTAAATCCAAAGCCGTTCGAGGTGGGCATGGTATAGAGCTTACAGTAGAGGTAAGGTTGAAAGATGATAATACCGACTTCATAAATAATCTGGCTAGTATAGAGGGAGTAAATGATGTAGTCTTGGTCAGCTATAATGGAGAGCTTGCAGTATAAGGTACCGTAACCTAGAAAGAAAGGATGAGGTTATGGAAAAGAAGTTTATGAGCCTAATAACAACCTTGGTGATAGTATTTATCGGGATAGTAACTTGGATTTACGTATCACCTGCTCCTGATCCTGTAACAAGTGCAACAATGAGCGACATAGATGCAGATTATGCAGAAAGATTTTTTGATAAAAACAAAGTAATTGATATCTATATCACCTTAGAAGAAACTGATTATAAAGATATATTGGAAAACCCTATGGCGGAAGAATACAAAGATGCTGAGATCACAGTGGATGGAGTGAAGGTAACCCATGTAGGTTTGCGCACCAAAGGCAATTCCAGCCTTAATTCGGTTGCACGAGATGACTCCGAGCGGTATAGTTTCAAAGTCGATTTTAATCAATATATCCAGGGACAAAGTCTTTCGGGCCTAACCAAGCTGAATCTTAATAATTCTTTCAGCGATCCTTCGTTTATGCGAGAATATTTATCGTACTCATTATTAAATGATATGGGAGTCGCCACTCCGGCTTTCGGCTATGCTAATCTATATATAAACGATGAACTTATTGGGTTATATCTCGCTGTTGAAGGATTGGAAGAGCCTTTCCTGGAGAGTTATTACGGAAGTAATTACGGAACACTTTATAAGCCTGAAGGACAAGGAAGCGATCTTATCTATGTAGATGATAATATTAAATCATATAGTGGGATTGCTCCTATAGCCGGTTATAATAATGATTCGAATGGGTCTTTGCTTAAAATGTTAAAAGCCCTGAATGAAGGAACAGACTTGGAGAAATATCTTGATATTAAACAGATACTTAAATATTTTGCTGTCAATACGGTGCTGGTTAATATGGATAGCTACCAGAGCAGCTTAAAGCACAACTATTATCTCTACGAGAAAGATGGAATATTCACTATCCTACCCTGGGACTACAATATGTCATTTGGTGGTTTCGGTATGGGTGGTAATAATCAAGATCAGACCGCACTCTACATTGATCAGCCTGTTTCAGGAACAACGCTGGAGCAACGTCCCCTTCTTGGTAAGCTCTTGGAAGTAGAAGAGTATAAGGATATGTACCACAGCTACATCGAGGAATTTATCAATGGTCCATTTGCAGCAGATAAAATGACTGCGGAGATAGACCGTATAGCGAATCTAATACGTCCTCATATAGAAAACGATCCATCTAAATTTTTCACCATGGAACAGTTTGAACAAGCATTAGATGAAGGTGGTACTGAAGATTCTACTGAAGCTTCCTCCCGCCAGCCTTCACCTCAAGGTGAGGCTAACTTCAAAGGCGGCGGAAACATTATGACGCGAGGTAATGTCATAGGTCTAAGCCGATTTATTCAGGAGCGTCTAAATAATGTTACTCAACAATTAAGTGGTGAAATCCCGTCCTATGGAGAAGCCAGCAGCCAGGTTATTAATATATTTGCAGACCAATCTCCAGGCGGGAACCCACCTGAAGGGTTCCCAAAGGGTAGAGAATTTCCTCAGAACGGAGAGTTTCCTGCAGGGGGAGAATTCCCTAGAGGAGGGGAATTCCCAGATAGAGAGGGTTTCGCCGGGGGTAGACAATTGACAGAGTCCGAAACAGGAATGAACAGTATTTATCTTACTGTTGGATTAATCACGTTACTTGGGGCGGTTATATTTCTCCTATTTAGAAAGAAGAATAAACATCAGATTTAAGGAATAGCTGATAATTGTTGAATTCTTGGCAGTTAGTTATAATACAAGAAAGATGATATGTATTGTCTTGCTAAATCTCGGAAAAGAATATCATTGAAGGACGTGGGTAAAGATGGCTGCAGGAACTATACTTATTGCTGATGACGAAGCTAGAATGAGGAAATTGATCTCGGATTTCATGAAAAAAGAAGGATACAGCGTAATTGAAGCAGCAGATGGAAAGAAAGCTCTTGAGCTATTTCACTCCTATGGACAAAACCTTAGCTTAATCATTCTGGATGTTATGATGCCGGGTTATGATGGCTGGACGGTGTGTCGGGAAATCAGAAAGATTTCCCGAATCCCAATCATTATGCTAACAGCCAGAGCGGAGGAGCCGGATGAATTATTTGGGTTTGATCTGGGTGCAGATGAATATGTAACCAAACCTTTCAGCCCACTTATCTTGGTAGCCCGCGTCCAAGCCCTTCTGAGAAGGACAGGTAACGACGAACTTCCAGTAAAAAATATCGATGGATTAGAGATAGATAAGAACAGGCGGACAGTTAGTATCGATGGGGAAAGAATTGAGTTAAGTCTAAAAGAATTTGAACTGTTGTATTATTTAGCAGAAAACTATGGAATAGCTGTTTCCAGAGAACAGATTCTGAACTCAGTATGGAACTATGATTATTTTGGTGACGCGCGAACGGTGGACACTCATATTAAACGCCTTAGAGATAAGCTTGGTTCTAAAGAGTACCTTATCCAGACGATCAGAGGATTGGGTTACAGGCTTGAGGTGAAGAGTTGAAATGAAATTCTCAATACGTTCCAGACTTATCTTAGCTGTAAGCGGGCTTATCATATTCTTTGTATTCATGTCATGGTTTCTGAATAGCAGTTTTCTTGTTGATTATTATTACCTTAATAAGGAGAACAATCTCAGGAACTACCATAAGCAGATTAATGAACTTTTTGAAGGTAATCCCAGTGAGATACTGCTTAATTTGGAAAGGATCGAAAGAACTGAAGGCTTGACGATAATGATTCAAGATCAGTCATTTAATACCTTATATAGTTCTTACATGCGCAAAGAGTTTAATTTTGTAATACCTATAATTCCACGTATTAGTGAAAGTCTCCCTCATAATCCGGGTTCTCCGGAATCATTAATTATTGAGAAATCGAGCAGGGTGTTGAAAAATGAAGTAGTTGTCGAGAAATCTAATGATCGCAGATTGAACTCCGACTTTCTCAATCTTGTGGGATTATTGGACAATAAATACTATATCTTCCTCAGTACCCCAGTGATGGCTATACAGGAAAGTGCTCAGATAGCTAATAAATTCTTTCTGGTCACAGGCCTGTTTACTCTCTTAATAGGGATGATCTTCGTATTCATTTTTGCCAGAAGGTTCACAAAGCCTATTTTGGATTTAAAGGAAATCGCCCAAGACATGTCAAAGTTAGATTTCAGTAAAAAATACCCTGTTCTTAGACATGATGAAATAGGTGAACTGGGTATAAGTTTAAACTCACTTTCTGAGCAACTGGAGAAGGCTATTTTGGAATTAAGGCAAGCTAACGAAAAGTTAATGGAAGATATAGAAAGAGAAAGAAAAATCGACAATATGAGAAAAGAGTTTATCTCAAGTGTTTCTCATGAGCTTAAGACACCGATTGCTTTGATTCAAGGTTATGCTGAAGGGTTGAAGGTGAATGTTAATGAAGCTGAAGAAGACAAGGATTTTTACTGTGAAGTAATAATGGATGAAGCAGGGAAGATGAATAGGCTTGTAAAACAACTCCTTGATCTCTCGCAGATTGATTCAGGATATACTCGTCTGGAAAGAACTGATTTTGATCTGACAATTTTGATTGAACATGTTTTAAAGAAGAATGCGCTGGTTATTAGGGAAAACAAAATTACTGTCGAAACAGAGATGGAAAGCGGATTAATGGTTAATGCAGATATAGACAGGATAGAGCAGGTCCTCGTAAATTTTTTAGTTAATGCTTTTAATCATGTTGACTATAGAAACCTAATCAAAGTTAAAGTCCAAAAGATAGAAGATAAAGAAAGAGGGACAAAAGCTAGAGTAACCATCTTTAACTCTGGACCTCATATCCCTACAGAATCGCTGGATAAAATATGGACCAGTTTCTATAAAGTAGATCAAGCAAGAACAAGGGCATATGGAGGAACGGGGTTGGGATTAGCAATAGTAAAATCTATTCAAGATCTTCATCAAAATAGCTATGGAGTCAATAACACGGATGGGGGAGTCGAATTCTGGTTCGAGATAGATCTTTAAACCTCACCACGAATTTTGAGCAAACTAAGACTTAGTCTCGCAAGCTGCATCTTGAGCATCTTTGGAAAGGAACCAACCACCTAAAGCTATCAGTACTAAGACCACGTAGAATGTTATCTTCCATTCAGGAGACTTGACAAATCCTTCATGCAGAACGCTTATAGCCGGATGAGAGAGTGTATAGACGGCTAACTTAATTCCTACCCATCCCACAATAAGGAAAGCTGCAGTCTCCAATTTCGGTCTTTTATGCAGTAGATCGCAAAATAGATTAGCAGCAAAACGCATAATGATTAGACCAATAAAACCACCGGCAAAAACTACTATGAATTGTCCTCCATCCATACCACCAATTTTGGGGAGATTGGTAGCAGGTAGTGCCACTGCTAGGGCGACAGCAGCAAGTATAGAGTCTACTGCAAAGGCGATATCAGCCAGTTCAACCTTTAATACTGTGACCCAAAAGCTCGAACCTTTTTTTACTTCTTCTAACTTTTCCTCAGGTTGCGTCTTTTTCCAGATTAGTTTACGAACAATATGATTCAAAGCAATCAAGAGAAGGTATACCGCTCCTAAAGCTTGAACTTGCCAGACGTTAATGAAAAATGAGATGATAAATAAGGAAGTTAGACGGAAGACGAAGGCTCCAGCCAAACCGTAGAATAATGCCTTTTTTCTCCTTTCTTCCGGTAGATGCTTAATCATTATAGCAAGAACGAGAGCATTGTCTGCCGCTAAAAGTCCCTCTAAAACGATGAGTATCAACAGTACCCATCCATATTCTAACAAAAGTGAAAAGTCCATCCAGTTTGTCCTCCTTAAAAATATTTTTTGGTAGTAGTTTGCCTGAAAAATTAATAAATATGACCTTTACCTGCAAGAGATAAAGTCAATAAAAAAAGACCTTTATCTTAGATTAGATAAAGGTCTTGCTTACAACGATTGTTGCAATAAAGCCGGAGAAAGTTTCTTCTCGTGATGACGACTTTATTCTAAAAGCTACTCCCCTTTGGGTAATAAATATTTTACTATGCTAGATAATATATTATTTATTGTTGTTCGTCAATATATTTTAATGTTTGCTATTATTCAAAAAAAATTGTTTAAGTGATAGTATTAGATGTAATTACTATTAGAGAGAGGAAGGATAGACTTTAGTCTAATATTTAAGTAATAGGAGAATATACATGCTGGACTTAGAGAAAAAGAATTTTTGGATAGTAGGACTCATAGTGATGGTAATCTCATTTTGTATGCTCCTGGTTGGTGTTAAAATAGTCTTAGGTAACGAACTAATTGTTAGGAATATAGTTGCGTTCCTAGTATTTTCAGTAGTGACGGGTATCATAGCTCTCTTATTAGTATATTTCAGGTTGAATCTATCACTCATATTCTTTATAGCAGGATTGACGATTGGCTTCTTCGAGATGTATCGCGCATTTTTAAGTGACATGTCCGGCTGGGGAGATTTAATCGGAATAATGTCCTTGTTTATGTGGTCAATAACTGGTTTAGGGATAGGTATATTGATACAGTTTGGCCGATACCTATATACTAAATTTAAAAAATAATTAAAACTTGAAAAATTATGGAGAGAAGAATATAGGGCATAAATTAAACAGTCTAAATACAGATAGACTGATTCCAATCAACATATTTGGAGGTAATTTTATGGATGCAAGAAAGATATTTGGAGTAATTATAATTCTTTTAGGGGTAATGTTACTTTTAAACAGTACAGGTATAGTTGAAGTGAACATCGGATACCTAATTTCTAACTTTTGGCCTATGATACTCATAATAATCGGAACATTTGTCTTGCTCACCAATCCTGCTTCCAAAATTGGGGGCATAATAACGTTGACTATAGGAATAGTATTTCAGTTGAAAAATCTAGGGTACTTTGATATTTTTCAATATATTTCCTTATGGCCAGTGCTTCTGATACTGATTGGAATTTGGATTGTCTTTGGGAGAGGGCAAAGGTGGGATACTGATTCTAATGACTCCTTTAATGCCTTGGGATTATTCTCCGGCTCAAGTGTCAGGAGTGTATCTCAGCAATTTCAAGGGGGTAGTGCAACAGCATTATTTGGGGGAGTCGAGATTGACCTTAGAGAAGCACAAATAACCCCAGAGCAAATGGAGGCCAGGGTGGAAGTCTTTGCAGCTTTTGGTGGGATTGAAATAATCGTACCCCAAGGATGGAATGTTATCATTAAGGGGATACCTTTGTTTGGTGGTTGGGATAATAAAACACTAAGCACAGGAAAAGATCAAGAAGCGCCTATTCTAAAATTGAACTGCCTTGTCATGTTTGGGGGACTAGAAGTTAAGAATTAGAACTAATTCTTAATTAGGTTATTTATGTGCAACAGAATTGTATCGTTTTAGCATTCTGGCTGCCACTAGTCCAGCATTTACAGCATCATTAATCCCGACTGTTGCGACGGGAACTCCATATGGCATCTGAACAATGGAAAGCAGAGAATCGAGACCATCGAGTGCACGTGTTTTGATGGGAACACCGATTACTGGGATACATGTCAAAGAGCTTACCATTCCAGGTAAATGGGCAGCTCCTCCTGCACCGGCGATAATAACTTTAATTCCTCTTTCCTCAGCTGTTTTAGCGTATTCGTACATTCTATCAGGGGTTCTGTGTGCTGAAACGATATGGATCTCGTAATCGATATTTAGCTCATCTAGTGTAGCTGCGGCATCTTTCATAACAGGAAGATCAGAATCACTGCCCATTATGATGCCTACTTTACCAGAGGAACTTTTCGTTTTCTCTGGATTCATTTTTTTATCTCCTTTAAGGGTTTGAATTTTATTTTTGTCAGTGCTTCTAAGGCGATTCTTTCGGCTTCATCGACAGAAGCATTTAATACTGTAAGATGACCAACTTTTTTCATTTTGGTGGTTGCGTGCTTGCCATAGAGATGGAGATAGGTTTCTTCCTCGGCCAACACTTTCTCGATTCCTTCAAAAGTATAGGGACCATCAACTTTACTATCACCTAAGATATTAACCATCACACAAGGTGATAACAGCTTGGTGGAACCTAGAGGCATCCCGGTGATGATCCTTATTAGTTGTTCGTATTGGGAAGTTACACAAGCTTCAATCGTATAATGACCGGAATTATGGGGTCGAGGTGCTATTTCATTTATGTATATCTCCCTGTTCTTACCTAAGAACATTTCTATACAATACACACCTGCGTCATCTAAGACTGCTAATGTTTTCTCCGTAATGGCTTGGATTTTCTCTACTATATCTTGATCAATACTTGCCGGCACTCTGGTTATCTTTAATATGTTTTCTTCGTGAGTATTCTCAGCTACTGGAAAGTATCTAATATTTCCTTGTAAATCGCTTCCAACCATGATTGATAATTCAGTTTTAAAGTCCACGAACTTTTCCAACATGAGTTCATTTTTTTGAAGCAGGTTGTAAGCTGTCTTAATATCTTCCTTATGTTTAATCAAGTAATTGCCTTTGCCATCATAGCCTCCATAACAGGCTTTAAGCATTATTGGCAAACCGAATTCTTCTATTTTATGCTCAAGGTCTTCTAGACTATCGACCTTAGAAAATTCAGGGACAGGTAAGCCTGCTTCAGCTAATAAAGATTTTTGTATGTACTTATTTTTTATCTTTTTTAAAGTAGTTCCAGAAGGGCAGACATTATAGCCTTCAGACTCTAAATCACAAAGGATGTCGGCATCTATATGTTCGAATTCAAAAGTTATAACATCAGTTTGCTCCGCTAACTTCCTTATCGCCTGTTGGTCCGAGAAGGAAGCAATAATTTGATGGTCTACTACTTGGGATGCAGGAGATGCAGGCGTAGGATCTAAGACTGCTACATAATACCCCATCCTTTTAGCTTCGGCGGCCATCATTTTTCCAAGTTGTCCTCCACCTACGATTCCTATTTTGGCAGGAGGTTGCAAAGTGTTTTTATTATTATAGATCATTATTTCACCTTCCAAAATGATAGAAGTTTATCATTGAATAATTACAGATAGCATTTTGAGTTGTCAAAATACATTTAGTTATTATACCATAATTTATAGTAATTATTAATAAAATTACTATATGAATTACCTTGATATTCCCTTATAATTATTAAGAAGAAGATATAATGAAATAATAATTATTTTATGTCGATATAATTATGAAAGTTTATCCAGAGAAGGGATGTTGTTAATGATTGACCTTAAACAGTGGCACAATGCTACTATTGGGCAGAGAGTTATCAAAGCACTGAAAAAGAATAATTTTGAAGCGCAATACTTTGATACCAAAGAAGAAGCACTCGATTATCTTTTAAATACCATACCAGACCGCGTAAGGTTAGGCATAGGAGGTTCGTTCACTTTAAGGGAAATCGGACTTATTGATATATTAAAAGAAAAAGGCTTCACTCTTTATGATCATAATGATCCGGATCTAACGCCTGAAGCAAAGATAGAGCAGCGTTATAAACAGTTATCTTCTGATATATTTTTAGCTAGTTCGAACGCCGTCACTTTAAAAGGAGAATTAGTGAATATTGATGGCATCGGTAACCGGGTAGCTTCTATGTCTTTCGGACCAGGCAAAGTAATAATCGTAGTCGGTATCAATAAAGTAGTGAGAGATATTGAGGAAGGTTTGCAAAGAATTAGGCTACAAGCCGCACCATTAAACAGTAAAAGACATGAATCTCCCAATCCGTGTATTAAATCGGGGCAATGTCAAGACTGTCAAAGTACCGCAAGGATATGCAATATAACCAGCATTATTCATAAGTGTCCTCCATTGAGCAGTATCGAAGTAGTAGTGATTGGCCAAAGTCTGGGGTTCTAAATCATTTTACTGAAAAGTAAACGTAGTAAAAGTAAACGTAGTATTAGTAGTATATTTGAAGCATATCTTTTACAGAAACAAAGGTATGCTTCTAGGTTTCTATGATTAATTGTTCAAGTTAGATGGGTAAAATAAGATTTGGAATTTAAAGAGTAAATTTGCACGGGGAGGTGGATAAATAAATGCAAAAAGATTACATTCTTAACGAGTTAAAGAAAAGATTCGAGTTTATATCTGAGATATGTCCAGAGCAATTAGATGACCTGGTGGAACAATGCGAGTTAGAGGAGTTAACGGCAGGTACCACCTTGGAAACCAATTTCGGTGAATGTAAGGGAGTTATTCTAATTCTTACAGGAGAGATAAGGATCTCTAAGATGTCTGAGGATGGAAGAGAGATAACACTTTCACGTTTTCATCAGGGAACTATCTGTCCATTATCGGCAGTATGTATCCTGGGCTCTACTCCTTATCAATATCCAATCAGAGTCATTGCAGAGAAAGATACTAAAATAGTCTGGGTATCTAGAGAGTATATAAGCAACTCCTTAATTCAATGTAAACCTTTTTGGGTGTTTATCTTTTCCTGTATAGCAGATAGTCTTTATCGGACCATAGACGTGGTCGACCACATCGCTTTTACATCGATTAAAAAGAGGCTGGCCCAGTTGATTCTCAGTAATACCAACTCCGGGAAACATCCTTTATACACAACACATGAGGCCTTGGCTAGAGAGATTGGGACCGCAAGAGAGGTAATCAGTCGGGAACTGAAAGCATTCGAACGAGCGGGATTTATACAAATGCAACGAGGAAGGTTAGAAATAATAAATATTGATGAACTTACCGCTATCTCAAACCGTTAATCGAAAGATATAGCGGGTTTTTTTTGTTTTTCTAGCTAGTTACAAATAGTACTTTTGTCACAGATTACGAACGAGATTAATGCTACTATTGTCTCAACAGTACTGCTTAAATAAGTTAATAAAATCACAACCTACACAAGAGGAGGTATATATATGAGAAAAAGAAAAAATTTAAATCTGCTGATTATTTTTGCAATGATTGGTTTTCTTATAAGTGGCTGTTCTCAGCCCAGTCAGGTCGTAATTACTCCTGAAGAAAAGCCTACTGCAGACCAGTTCGAATTTGTTCGTCAAGCTACTGAAGATTATCTTGCAGGAGACCGAGTAGCTTCACTGACCCCTGAGCAGTTATACAAGGAATACTTTCAAGAGAAAAATGGTGACTATCTGCTGGTAGATATCCGTACTCAAGGGGATTTCACTCATGACAATATTAGAGGTTCCATTAACATTCCTTACACTCAAACTGCGAATATCAAGAAATTGGCTAATCTTCCCCAAGACAAAACCCTAGTGGTGATCGACTATAATGGTCATTGGGCAGCTCAAACCGCAGCTACATGGAATATGCTAGGTCTTAAGGCAGTGCCCCTGCTGTATGGGATGCAAAGCTGGACCACAAATCAAGTTTCTTTGGGATATGATACATTCCCTGAAGAAGCACTCAATAATCCCCTGGTCGCAGAGGAGTCTTCCTTAGGGCAATATAACCTGCCTGAACTGAAGATACCTGAGGGCACAACAGAAGAGATTATTAGAAGGTTATCAGGTACCTATCTAGATAGAAATTATAAAGGATTTGTTACAGCTGATGAAGTTTTAACAAGCTTGAACGAAGGAACAAGCGATTACCTAGTTGACATTCGTCAACCTGAGCATTACGGGAAGGGGCATATTAAAGGCTCAGTGAATATTCCCCTCGATCAATTGGCGAAGACTGAGATGCTTAAATACTTGCCCTTAGATGAAAAGATAATCCTCATCGGATATGACGGGATGGATGCTAGTCAGGGAGTAAGATCACTTGTAACCATGGGGTATAATGCAGAGGCTCTGAAGTACGGGATGAGCTATTGGCATGGAGATGAAGAAGTAACAGGAGTTAGTCCCGTCCATAATCTTGTTCAGGATTATTACGAGTTAATTCCACTTAATTATGTTCAGCCAGCTGCAGGAGCAGCAAGTTGCGGTTAAGACTTCACATAAAGGAGGTAAATATTAATGCAGAAGATATCCAGACGTTCTTTCTTGAAGATAGCAGCAGGAGTTGGAGCAGCTGCCGCTGTGCCGCTAACGCTGACCATGGATTTTAAAGTTTTCGCTCAAGATATTCAAGATGACAAAGTAACGAAAGTGCCTTCCCTTTGTAACGGTTGTTCTAGTACTTGTGGGCTCTGGGCCTACGTTAAAAACGGAAGGCTTTGGAAAGTAGAAGGCAACGAAGCTAATATGAAAAGCATGGGCAAACTCTGTGCCAGAGGTCATGGTGTAGCCTATAATGTGTACGATCCCGGTCGGGTAACCCAACCTATGAAACGGGTCGGAGATAACAAATTCCAACCTATTTCTTGGGAAGAAGCATTTCAAGAAGTTGGAACGAAGACTCGTCAAATCCTCGATGAGCATGGTGGAGATAAGTTTGTCTGGGCTTGTCATGGAGGTAAAGAAACTTATGCCGCTAAATTCCTTGATGTTATAGGATCCCCAAACTATATCACTCATTATGCTACTTGTTTTACAGCCAAGACCAACATCTGGGACAAGATGTGTGGAGGGATGTATAATCCTGACTTTGATAATGCCAAGTATATGATTTTTGCCGGTAGAAACTATGCAGGCGGTATTATCCCAGCAGCTATGAAACGTATTACCGAAGCTAAAGAAAAGGGTGTAAAGATAATCGTAGTTGACCCAAGATTCTGTGAGCTGGCGACCATAGCAGATGAGTGGATTCCGATTAGGCCTGGGACTGATCTCGCTCTGTATTTAGGGATAGCCCATACCTTAATCTCCGAGAATCTTTATGATAAGAGTTTTGTAGAACAATTTGTATTTGGATTCGACTTTTTCTGGATGTATAACAAAGATTTCAGTGCAGAAAAAGCCGCAGAGATAACAGGAATCTCAGCTGATAAAATTAAAGAATTGGCCAGAGATTTGGCTGCAAATGCTCCCCATGCTTTTCTAGAACCGGGTTATCATGGACTTCATGCGCATTACAAAAATTCTAATGAGACGGCTATGATGAATGTTATCATCAATGCATTAATAGGGAACTTCTGGAGAGAGGGAGGACTTTTCCCAGCAGCTAGTACCACCTTCGGACATCCTGAAGACACCTATTTTGGACCCAAAGCGGAGATGGGTTCAAGGGCTGATGGAGCAGGAGTAGCTGGACAATATCCTTTAGTAGAAGCAGGTCGCGGGATTCCACAGAGAATTCCCGACATGATTGAAAAAGGCCAGGCCAAAGTAGTATTCTTCTACCACTATAACCCTTTACGATCCGCTCCTGAACCGGAATATCAGAAGAAAATCAAAAATGCTGATTTGGTTGTGAGTATTCCCTGTGACTGGAATGAAACTTCGGTTTACACTGCAGATTATATCTTGCCTGAGAATCATTACTTGGAGAGGATGGAACATCCTAAAGTAATTAACGGTAATATTTATTGGGCGGCAGCACAAGTGGCAGCCCGATTTAAGGCCTTGGATGCTACCTCCAGCAGTCTTGATCTTTTAGATATCTTGAAAGGGTTCACCACCGCTTATGGAATCAATAACCTTTATGGTTTTACCATTGAAGAAGATATGGCAGCAAGCCTCGGTCCTATAGGTATATCTCCTGATAAGCTGAAGGAAGAAGGGTGTATAGAGTTGAGAACCAGTGTCCTTCCAAAGATAGAAGGAATTACTTTCAACACCTTTACACACAAGATTGAATTCTGCATAGGAGCATGGAAGAAAGAGGGGTTCATTGGAGTTCCTACTTGGATTTCCCCTCTTGTAGAACCACAGGGGGAAAATGAATTCCGCCTCATCCACGGTAAGCAGCCTTGGCATTCTCATATCATGACAACCAATAATCCTTATCTTATGGCGATTACCGAGGATTATAACGGGACTTACATGTGGATGAATACCGAACGTGCTACTAAGCTGGGGCTAAAAGAAGGCGACTGGGTTACGGTCGCCAATGATATCGCGACTAAGACCACCCAAGTTCATGTGACCGAAGGACTACATCCTGATTGTGTCTGGGTTCCTTCGACGTATGGGACCTACTCTGATAAACTTGAGAACGGCTACGGTAAAGGTTTCAACTATAACGATTTTATACCTGCCCGTGTTGATGAGAAAACCGGTCATGTCATGGGACAGGAATGTATCGTAACGATTAGCAAAGGGGGTAAGTGATAATGGCAAATTATGTAATGTTCATTGACCCTAATAAATGTACAGGATGTAACGCTTGTAGAATAGCCTGTCAAATGCAGTGGAACTTACCACCACATATTAATTTCAATAGACTAGATGAATGTGTTGAGGGTCAGTATCCGAATCTTACCAGAGTGATTACCCCTCTCCAATGTCAGCACTGTGATAATCCTCCGTGTCAGACGGTCTGTCCAACTAATGCTACCTATAAAAGGGAAGATGGAATAGTATTAATCGATGAGAAGAAGTGTATTGGCTGTAAACATTGTATGGTGGCTTGTCCTTATGAAGCAAGAGTTATCTCCGAAAGTGGTGTTCCTGAAAAATGCCGCTTCTGCGCCGAGTATGTAGTCAATGGCGAGATTCCTGCTTGTGTATCTACATGTATGTGTGGAGTGCGAACTTTCGGAGATATGGATGACCCGGCGAGCCCTATTCATGCGGCTCTAGCTGGACAAGAACTTATGCAGCTTCTTCCAGGACACGAAACCGCGCCCCGGGTTTTATATGCTAAGAAAAGAAGGTAGGGAGGAAGAGAGAGTTATGAAAAAAAACATTTGGACTTATACAGCCCTAGTGCTTATTGGTATCGCAGGGCTGGGAGCTATAAATAAATACTTCATTAGTGGAGAACATGCCTTTGGAGTTTCACCAGAAGTTCCTTGGGGAGCACTTATTGCTTCTTATGTATTCTTCGCTGTCGCAGCCACAGGTACAGGCCTGGTTGCTTCCTTAGGTCATGTATTTAGAATAAAGAGATTTGAAGCACTTTCTAAAAGAGCTCTCGTAGCTTCTATCCTCTTGCTTACTTCAGCCTTCGGGATCTTAGCTATTGAACTTTCTAATCCTTTCAAAATGATTTGGATAATTTTCACTCCTAATTTTTCCAGCCCTATTTTTTGGATGGGAGCATTTTATGGTATATATCTAGTACTACTGTTCGGTGAATTATTCTTTAGCATTAAGGATAAGCATAAAGCAGCCGTATCTATTGCTTACGTTTCCCTGTTAGTGAAGATAGCCGCTCTGATCAACCTTGGAAGAGTGTTTGGCTTCTCTTCAACTCGGGAATTCTGGCATGGCTACTACTATCCTGGATATATGATAGTTACGGCAATTGTCTCGGGAGCAGCCGTACTGACGATAATGGTTTACCTAATCAGTAAAAAGGATGCAAGCCTGGATTACACGGGACAGCCTTTGTTCACCAGTCTTGGAAAAATTCTTGCTGGAGCGATCATATTCTTGGCAGGCATGCAGGCTTTTAAACTGGGTATTGCTTTGACAAGCGGAGATACTTCACTGAGTGGACCCGCCCAAGCGGTTATTTCGGGCCCGATGGCACCTTCTTTTTGGACGATGGAAGTTCTTGTAGGCATGGTTATCCCGCTGGTAATTCTATTTACTTCACGCTTCTTATCAAGAGGGAAAATATTACTTTCCGCAGCTCTTGCCATGACAGGACTCTTATTTTCCAGGCTCGGATTCGTCTATTCTGGATTGGTCTTTCCGCTGGAGATAGTGCCTAAAGGATGCTCCTTCTTTGATAGTTTGAATATGTATTCTCCTACCTGGAGTGAATGGTCACTGATTTTTGGAGCTATCGGCTTTATCTACTTGGCATTCACTGTAGCGGAGGATAAGCTGAAACTTGAGGTCAAACACTAATACGAAGACTGAAGTATTGTAAGATAGTAAGAATTAAAACCCACTTTAGAACAACTATGTGGAGAAAATTAAGAAATGGTACGGTGTGCTTATGGGTAGTATTACTGAACAAAATAAAGCATATGCGAGTCTATTTATAATCTTTGCAGACTTGTTCAAGTATCCTGAAAAGGAAAACTATAATGAACTTCTCAATGGGGAAATCGATAAACAGATAGAGCAATTGAGTCGCTTAGCAGGTCATCCTATAATAACTAGCTTCAAAGATGAGATTGGTTCCTATGAAGAAATTGTCCAAGCATTCAATGACTGTTTTTTAGGGATCACCACACCATTTGCGCCCCCAGTGGAATCAGTCTATAAAGTATGGACAACAGATGACAGCTTTCAAGTACCGCTTAAGAATCAGAAAGGCCATTTGCTTGGGGACTCAGCTCTTCACATCCGACATATTGTCCAAGCGTTGGGATTGGAGATACCGACTGAATACGAAATGATGCCTGATCATTTAACAATCTTATTAGAACTGTATTCTTATCTCAACCAAGAAGGTCTTATATCAGAAGCCGAACAGTTTAAGAAGGATCATTTAGACTGGCTTCCTGATTTTTATAATTCCTTGATTAAGATTGAAAGGAATCAACCTTATAGCAATATCGTTCTGAAGCTAAACGAAGTATTAAAGCAATAATAAAATAACTTAAGGTAATCTGAAATAAATTAACTTCCAAGTTAATTTATATAAAAAATTATTATTCATAGGGAGGAAGAAATCAAATGATGTTCAGAAACAAAAAACTTATTATCATCTTCATGGCGTTAATGCTGGCTCTAACCGTAGTTACCGGTTGTTCTCAGCCTGCAGCTCAACCTGCAGCGCAACCAGCTCCAGCCCCAGAAGCCCCAGCGGGTCCATCCGTTGAAGACAACACCCTTACATGGGATGACTGGTCAGCTAAGATGACTGGAACCATCAACAAGGACTATTATGTAGTTGACCTCCGTACCCCGGATGAAATCGGTCTGGAAAAGGCTCTGGAAGGTTCTATCAATATCGATGCTAACGAAACCTTAGCTAAAGGCAACGATGCGATCATCGACGAAAAATTAGCTGGTGTAGCTAAAGATGCTGTTATTCTGATTCACTGTAAATCCGGTGGCAGAGCAAAAGCAAATCTTGCTAAGTTTCTTGACAAAGGCTATGTAAATGCCTTCGCTCTCAACGGCTGGACATCCTTCGATACCAAAGGATATATGGGCGGTACATCAATAGACTCCAATACCGAGTTCCTAAAGCCTGAAGCATGGGAAGCTAAAATGGAAGGCGAAATCGGCAAAGATTACTATGTAGTTGATGTTCGTGATGCAAAAGAATACGATGCAGGTCATATTAAAGGTGCTATCAACATCGGACTTAGAGACCAACTTACTGTTGACAATGCAGCAGCTATCGCAGCATTGACGAGTGCAATCCCTGACAAAGATGCTTCCATCTTAGTACATTGTGCTGCTGGCAAACGTGCGAAAGCTGGCATAGCTCATATTAAAGCAGCAGGTTATACCAATGTTGTAATCCTGGATAACGCTTTTAAAGCGGATAAAGACGGTAACTATTCGTTCGAATAATAATTAGTTTCCCCTCAAGTTAAAGCATAAATAGCTTGAAAGGATACCCTGAAAAGGGTATCCTTTTTCTGTGCAAAATTGTTATCATATAGTTACTTATAATTTTTCGAACTCCAGCCATGGAATAATCTCATCAACACTATTGAGAATCTTATCAGCCCAGAGGTGGACTTCACTTCTTTCACCTTTTGGTGGTTGACCAACAATAATTGAACGTTTACCCATTCCTACCCCAAGGGCCCAATCAGCTGTAGCATCAATTCCACAGGGAAGAATAAGGATAATCAAATCTGAATCAGCGATTGCCTCGCGATTTTCATAGACCGCTGCTTTCCATTCTTCACAATTGAGATACTCACTATAATTGTGGATAGCAGGATCGAATTGCTCAGGAAACATCTCTGGTGGAGTTTCGTGATTTCGTCTGCAAGCTGGATCAGTGAAGTCAAAAACTGGATAACCATAAGCTCTTAGGTCTTTAGCTAGTTTGCGTACGAGGACTCTGTTTTTCCAAGATGCGCTTATATATATCTTCATAGCAGCACCTTAATTAATTAGAATTTCGTATATAATATTCGAAATTTTCTATTGCCCAGGGGTAATGATATAGATGGTCTTTTGAGGAATCAGGATCTAAAATGGAACCACAATAGGCTTTTCTTTTCCCTTGCTCCAGCTCTTTGAACATTTCTTTATATTTCCATTTAAACTTTCTCGCAAAAGTTTCGTTTAAACTTGATATTCTGTTTTGCATAAAGCATGTCTTGACGCTTTTGCTTAGGGTACAAAATTTCTTGGCTTGACATTTATTGCATCCAATATACTGATTCATATCAATTTCTACATTTGTAAGAAAACCTGCCTTGAATGAGGTATAATGCGTTATTCTCGGGGACAATTCAGCATCGCCATAACCGGTTTCTTCGCTCCAATAACCAATTTCATCGATTAGCTCGGGCCTTAAGGCTTGCAAGCATCCTGGAATAAAATCCATGATTACGTCGATCTCAGCGTTCTTTAATTGAAGGTATGAAATATCACCCTTAACTTTAGGAATGACTGGCGGGAGATATCTTGGATAGGGATTATCCCTCATTACTCCTAGGAGGCCAACTTCAGGAAAGGCTTCAAAGATTTCCATATATTTTGAGATCCAATTTTCTGTTTTGATATAAACATCACTATCGATAGTAAAAAAATATTGGTTAGGCTTTCTCTTCATCAGGTTATAGTTAAGAACATAAATTGGTCCACGATTTAGTTCAAACCTAGTTTTTGACTTAATTCGTTTATCTTTTAAGGTCTTAATGTAATTCCAAGTATCGTCTTTAGAATTACAATCAATAATATGCAATTCGAAGCTTTCATCAGAATCCAATATTCTTTCTAAGTTTTTTATTGTTAGACCAAGACGGTTTAGGGTCACAAAGCTTATAAATGGGGGAGGAGAAGATTCTGGAAAGCTATTTAGGTTACTAGGCTCGACAATTTCTTCAAGTATGCAGGCATTAGTGATTTTATCAAGAATTGTAACTTTGTCAATACTTTGAGGAATAGGGTGTTCAGTGTTTTCTTGAAGAACAGAAGGCTTAATCATCTTCTTGCGATCAGAAGTGTCCGGGATTCTTTCTTGAATAATCAAGGGTTTAATAATATTTTCGAAAATAGAGAGTTGAGTGTTTTCTTTGGTAAAAGGCTTTTTGTTAATCTCTTTTAAAAGAGGTCGGTCATTTTCATCTTTTGAAATAGGATGTTTGTTGATATCTTTAAGATTATAGTGTTTGATAATATCTTTAAGACTAGGATGTTTGCTGATATTTTTTAGACTAGGATGTTTGCTGATATCTTTAAGAGCAGAGGAATTATATATCAAGTCTCTGAAAGTTATTTTCTTCATAATTAAATCAGTCCTTTTTATATTATTGAAAATTTAAACCTCATTTATATTCTTTGCAGACGAATACTTAATGGGCTTTGCAGGGACACCAACCGCTACACAATGGTCGGGGATATCATTTACTACAACGGTTCCAGCACCTATAACACTCCACTTGCCTACTGTCCTTTTGGGTGTTATCACTGCTTTTGATCCAATCTCGCAGCCTTCATTTATTATTACATTACCTGATAGAGTCACATCCCAATATATTGAGGAATAGTCTTTAATCATTGTGTCATGTCCGATGCCACAACTGGGGTTAAGCGTAATATGATTTCCTACTTTGGTGTTCACGGAGAGAAAATTATTCCAACATATGATATTTCCAATTCCTAATTTAACAGATTTGCTGAGCTTAACTCCTGGATATATAAGGTTAGCAAAACGCAAGTTATAGTTAGTTAACTTATTTACAATATGATATTTATCCCTTGGATTAGCAACTGCACATACTACCCAGAGGTTAAGTCTGGTATTGTTTTTTAGCCAGTTAAAGTCGCCTAGTACAATATTTCCGTTTATTATTGCTCCTTGTTTTTCTATTGTCTCATCAATATAACCAAGTAAGTTCCACTGTTTATTATCCGTATTTACATCATCGATTAGTTGTGCTACTTCTTTACCTAAACCACCTGCTCCAAAGATCACTATATCTTTCATTTTCAAATCACCACTCATTAGTAAAAGTTCAAGAGTTACTTTCTTAATTGCTGAATTATGCGACAGATTTTTTGCACATCATTGTTGGACATTCTTCCATGAAGTGGGAGAGATAGTACACTTTCTGCAACCCTATTAGCAACAGGAAGGTTTAATTTTGAAGAAGATATAAGGTTTTTATAACACTGAAAATCACTGCAAAGAGGGAAGAAATATTTTCGGGAAATAATATTAAATTCCAGCAATGCCTTATAAAGTTCATCACGGGAAAGACCGTACTCTTCTTGCTCGACTCTAATTACAAAATAAGAATAATTATGCGTAACTCCCTTAACATCATGAATTAATTTAACACCGGGAACATCGGCCAGTAATTGACGGTAAAGGTTAGTGATAGCCTTTCTCATCCTGATTTCTTCTTGTATCTTCTTTAGTAATAATATCCCGATTCCTGCCTGTACCTCATTTAATTTCCCGTTAGTTCCTGGTTCTACAATGGTATTATCACTTTTTAGCCCAAAGTTTTTCAATAAATCTACTCTTTCTTTTAGAGATGAATTATTTAAAGTTAAGGCACCACCTTCAATAGTATGAAATATTTTTGTGGCATGAAAGCTGAACATAGATATATCTCCGAAAGCTGCTATCGGCTTATCATTAATTTTTACTCCAAAAGCGTGGGCGGCATCATAAAGTACTTTAAGACCATATTTGTCGGCAATCTGTTGTATGATTTCAACATTACAAGGATTACCGAATACGTGTACAGGTAAGATAGCACTAGTCTTTTCAGTAATAAAAGATTCAATCAAATCAGGGTTAATATTGAAGGTATCTTCCTCAATATCACAGAAGACTGGTTGTAGCTTGTTCCAATTAAGGCAATTCGAAGTAGCCGCAAAAGTAAAAGGTGTAGTAATTACTTCTCCTGATAGTCTTAAAGCTTTACAAGCAATTTGCAGGGCTACTGTCCCGTTGGCAAAGACGGATAGATAATTTATGCCAAGGAAGTCTGCGAGTTCACTTTCTAGTTGTTTAACCATCTTTCCATTATTACTTAAATGGTTGCTCTGCCATATTTCTTCAATCATCTTGAATGTTTCATCCAGCTCCGGTAACAATGGCCGTGTGATATAAAAGGGTTCTGTAAACCCATCAAGCTCAATCATTTTTCTACCCTCGCTTAATTCTTTAGTTTGCATTTTCGATAAAGAATTTTAAGTTTTCGGAAGCCCAATCTAAATTAAATATTTCATAATCGGTATAATCAGCAGTTAATATAGTCTTACAGTAGACAGGCCGTGATCCGCTAAGCAGATCCTTCATCGTTTCGTCAAACTTCCACCCAAATTCATCTATAAAGACATCAGTCTTATATAACTTTTGGTATATCTTAAAACATGTTATTGTTGGCTTAGAAAGGTTACAACGATCTTTATACCCACATTGATTACAGTCAATTAACTGTGGCATAGAAATCTTTATATCTTTTATAATTCCGGCTTTAAATGAAGTACAATGATTTACTCTGAATAACAGTTCAGTATTACCGAAACCGTTTTCATCGCTATAATATCCGATCTCATTAATAAGCTCAGGCTTTATGCAGAGGCAACAACCTGGTTCAAAGTTCTTTTCAGAATAGCTATAGGTTTTATTTATCTCCCAAAAGAAGAGATTACTTTTTGTTTTTGAAGTAAGAAAATTAAAAGCTTCAAGAGAAGGTGAACCGGATTGAACCCCAAGCAAGCCTATCTGTGGAAAAGAGTTGAAAACTTTCATAAAACGAGTAATCCAGTCACTGGTTTCTATAACCACATCATTATCGACAGTAATAAAGTATTGGTCTTCTCTCCTTTTAACGAGGTTATGATTCAGAGCATAGACCTGTCCTAAATTTACTGGTAGCTTCGTTTTTGATTTTATGCGGCTATCCCTTAAGCTTTGAAGATATTTCCAAGTACCATCAGTCGAATTATTATCAATAATATGCATTTCAAAATCATCCGATGTATTAAGGATGCTGGAAAGACTTTTTTCTGTTAGGCCAAGACGATTAAATGTTACATAACTTAACAATGGTGCAACCATACAGATCATTCCTTTGATTTTATTTAGCTCGTACACTATTATATGTGGGTAGTTGTCCGAGGTTACAAAGTTAAGATAGCTACTTATGGGTATTTAATATCAAGTTCATTCACCATTAGTAAACAAAGACAATATTATATAAAAAAGGACAACCTTGAATAAGTTGTCTGAATTTAAAGCAGAGCAGAGGAATAATAGTATGAAAGCATTGATTTTAAGTGGTGGCACAGGGACTAGACTCAGACCGTTAACTTATTCTAACGCCAAGCAGCTCCTTCCCTTAGCCAACAAACCTATATTATTTTATATTATTGAGAAGATTGTCAGAGTTGGAATAACTGAAATCGGGATAATCGTAGGTGATACCCATGAAGAAGTGAAGAAAATCGTCGGAAGCGGAGAAAGATGGGGCGTAGATATCACTTATATTTACCAAGAGAAGTCCTTAGGGCTTGCTCATGCAGTAGGAATTGCAGAAAAGTTCCTTGGAGATAGTGATTTTATAATGTTATTGGGAGATAATGTCTTCAATATGGAATTAGATGAGTTAATAACCAATTTTAATTCCCGGAAAGCCAATAGCACTATATTACTTTATAAAGTAGATAATCCTTCTCAATTTGGGGTGGCAGTTGTGGATGCTGGTTCTATTATCAAGCTTGTGGAGAAACCCAAAGAGTTTATCAGCGATTTGATAATAACGGGTATATATGTGTTTGACAATAGCATCTTTAAAGCTATTGAGAATATAGCACCGTCTCCTAGAGGAGAACTGGAGATAACCGACGCTATTCAAAAACAATTAGAAATGGGCGGAAGGGTAACTTACGGGCTTGTTCAGGGATGGTGGAAAGATACTGGAAAATTAGAAGATATGTTGGAAGCAAATATGCTAATACTTGACGAGATGGAGTATAAATGCGTAAATTATGGCGATTCTAGCTCATCGATTACTGGAAAAGTACGAGTGGGTGAAAATGTAATTATTAAGGATAGTATTGTACAAGGGCCGGTTGATATCGAACAAGATACTATTATTGAAGGCAGTTGTATAGGACCCTACACATCTATCGGTAGGGGAGCAAGAATTAAGGATTGTGAGATAGATAACTGTATTATTCTAAATGATGTTCATCTTGAGAGTATAAATAAAAGAATTAGTAAAAGCCTAATAGGGAAGAAGGTATCTATCCAAGGAGGGGTCAGAAATAGACGCTTTCTGAACTCCTTTTTTGTGGGTGATAATAGTCAGATCTACCTTTAAAGTGAATTATTAAAAATATTTAGTTAGTAAAAAAGGTTAATTAGGAGAAAAAGAGATATGAAAGTTATAATGGTAACAGGTGGAGCCGGTTTCATAGGAAGTAATTTCCTGAAATACTTTATTGAAAACTACAAGAACTATGCTGTTCTTAATTATGACAAATTGACTTATGCCGGAAACAAAGAAAATGTTAGAGAGCTAGATGGGAATCCAAGGTATTTTTTTGAACAAGGTGATATCTGTGACTCTAAACAAGTAACCAAGGTTATAAAAAAATATAATCCGGACTATGTAATTAACTTTGCTGCAGAATCACATGTAGATAGAAGTATTAGTACTCCCTTGCTCTTTGGGCAGACCAATATAATGGGAACAATGAATTTACTAGAATGTTTAAAAAAACATTGGGAAAAAGATAACTATACTTCTAAACGTTTTCTGCAGATTTCTACAGATGAGGTCTATGGAAGTATTGATAATAACAGCGGCTTATTCTCAGAAGGATCAAAGCTTATGCCTAATAGCCCTTATGCTGCATCGAAAGCAGGAGCAGATCTAATGGTCAGAGCTTACGCGAGAACCTATGGAGTTCCAGTAATTATCACAAGGTGTTGTAACAATTATGGCTCACACCAAGATAAAGAGAAATTTATTCCCACCTGCATTATTAAAGCACTGAACGATGAGCCTATCCCAATTTACGGAGACGGAACGAATAGGAGGGAATGGATCCATGTCCTGGATCACTGTACTGCCGTGGCAAAAACCCTGTTCTTAGGAAAGCCTGGAGAGGTATACAATATCGGAAGTGGAGAAGAAGTCTCTAATACAGAGATGGCAGGGATAATCCTTAGAAACCTTGGTAAAGAGCCAGATGCTATAATAAAAGTAAGAGACAGACCAGGTCATGACTGGCGTTATGCGCTGGATAGCAGTAAAATTAAAAGGTGCTTAGACTGGAGTTGCAGTTACAGACTAAACAAAGGAATAGTGGATACTATTAAATGGTATAAGAATAATCTTTCTTGGCTGGAAAGGACTAACTTATAGAACATTCTCAGCCTAAGTCATTGAAGCAAAAAAATAAGTGCGACTTTTTACACCTGCTCTTTTTAAGTAGGTGTAAAACTATTGGATGTTCTATTTGTTAATGCTATAAAGGAATTAATTTCTTTTCAATTTTAACTTTTAATGGTTAAATTATAAGTAAATCTCTAAAAAATAAGATTTTGCCGAAAGAGGTAAAAAACAAATGGCTAAAATTCTCGTTGTAGATGATGAAGAGATGATGAGAAACTTAATTACTGAATACCTAGCATTTGAAGGCTATGAGTGGGATGAAGCTGAAGATGGCACGAAAGCATTGGATTCTTATAAGCAGAATACATATGACGTTATTATACTTGATGTGATGATGCCCAAAGTGGATGGCTGGTCTGTTTGCAGAGAGATCAGAAAAGAATCCAAGGTACCGATCATCATGTTGACAGCAAGGGGCGAAGAGTACGATAAGCTATTCGGCTTTGAACTGGGAGTG
>Ga0209643_1001088_pt1 | contig 29431 bp, 30 predicted proteins | sample AutmiccBRH37_all_FD_187383 | JGI IMG/M metagenome (GOLD analysis project Ga0209643, IMG submission 187383) | Deep subsurface microbial communities from Mt. Terri, Switzerland - Autotrophic microbial communities BRH/37_all (SPAdes) (version 2) | ecosystem: Environmental > Aquatic > Deep...
CTTGCGGTTTCACCAAGGCCCACCCCCGGCCCCTCCCGCAAGCGGGAGGGAGGGATCAGTTCGTCATCCTGAACTTGGTTCAGGATCTCGTCGGTCTTGCCACCATCTGCCGGTTCAGACGCCCGGGGTCCTGAACCAAGTTCAGGATGACGATTCTCCCTCTCGTCGGTTTGTTCGTCATTGCGACCCCGGACCTGATCCGGGCGAAGCAATCCAGTGCGCCGCTCGCCGCCCTGGATTGCCGCGTCGCTGCGCTCCTCGCAAGGACGGTTAGCCCTGCCTGCGCCCGTTCCCGCACCCCGCGCATGGCCCAGCCGCCACGCAACTTCATCCTGATAGGTCATCGATCATACTCCTTCCTGGCAACCATCCCGAGCGCGTCACCGGTCCGGAGGATCGGGGCGGCGGCTTAGGTTTGGTTTGTTAAAGGGAGGTAATATAACCTATGTGGTGATCTGTAGGAAAGGGCTGTCGTAACGTCTTATATGGTCGACCAGTTTTTTCCAGCAGCTTCGAACGCCTTCAAAGGCACCTTCTTGCTTTCCGAGCGACGGTTGCCGGAATTTGGTGGCAGATCACCTCTCCCCGGACAGGGCTTGGCGGCGCGCGACATCGCGCGTGAATGTAGCAAGCGGGACCGGCTTGCGGCCATTCTTCAAGATTTTTGATGCCATAAGTGCCCTCCGTTACCTGTCTCATCCGGCTCTCGCGATAGTCCTTGTCGGCTTCGGGATAAAGCGCGGAGCCGGGTGCGGGTGGGCCGGACCGTTCTGGCACCGCAACCCGCCATCAGAACACCCTCATCCAACTTCCCCTAATCCCTTCGGATAAGGCTTCGTACCCTTCTCCCTCAAGGGAGAAGGCTTTGTTGCTCCCACTCCGCCCGCGTGATCTCCCACACCAGCGACGGCCGGGTCGTCCCGTCGGCGCGACGGCTCACTATTTCGCCCATCCGGCGAAAGCCGAGATGGTCGAGCATTCTGGCGCTGCGGATATTGTCGGGGGCGGCGGTTTCGCAGATCAGGTCGAGGCCGAGCATGTCGAACATCCACGTGAAACTCTGCCGCGCGCCCTCTATGCCCTGGCGCTGGCCCTGACGGTCGGGGTGGAGGGCGCCGCCGAGTTCGCCGGCGGCCCAGTGCGGCCAGATATAGATATCGCTATAGCCGCTGATCCGGCCCTGCCCGTCGAAATTGAGGAACAATAGCCCGGTGCCGTCGGCGCGCTGCGCCACATGGTCGGCGATGAAGGCGCGCACCGAGTCGACGGTCAGCGGCCGGGGCAGGGTGTAGATCGGCGCGTGGATGTGCGGGTCGCTGAGAAACTCGTGGAAACTTGCCGCGTCTCCGGGGTTGGCGAGGCGGGACGACTCGCCGGTGCTGCAGAGCTTGGTGGCCGCGGCGACGGCGGCGCGGATCGCGGCGGCTTGCTGCGCTGTCGCCGGGTTGCGGGTGATCGGGATGGATTGCTCTGCCGTCATCGCTTCGGAGTAACCGCTTTTGCGGACGGAAGCCAGAGCGTCAGCCGAGGCCGGTCAGTTCCAGCCCGATCGCGACAAAGCCATAGCCGAGCAGGGCATAGATGCCGGCGCGGAACCAGGGATAGGGGATGCGGGCCAGGCGCGGCAAGCCGGCGGGATGGACGACGGTCAGCCGCTCGCCAATCACCGGCGTCGGGAAGGGCGTGGTCAGCGGGTCGCGGACCTCGACAAAGCCGCCGCGCTCGTCGGGGACCAGCAGCACCGCGCGGTACAGGGTGGCGCCGCCGCGGCGGATCAGCTGGTGGCGGACGATCTGCGCGGGGACGCGGCGGGTCTCGCCGCGGATGAACGGCAGGTCGCTGCGCAGCATGTGCACCAGCCCGGCACCCGCCAGCAGCAGGCCGATCGAGAGGAAAATCGTTTCGATGGCGCTCCGCTATCACAGCTTCCGCGGGCTGTTAAGCGCGGTCTGCCGGGCGGATCGCAGCGGATCGGCAGTTCCCTTAACCATTGCCGGCTATATCGGATCCGGGGCTGGTGCGTATCGCGAGAATCCCGTGGCCGCTGGCCGTGGCTCTTGCGCCGGAATCTGGAGTAAATGAATTGTATTCAAGGACACAGGTCTGATGTGGCACAGAGTGTTCGAGATCCACCGGGAATATTGGACGTTCAACGCCGACCGCGATCCGAAGATCCGCGAACTGGTCGCACGGCAGCAGCTGCGGCTGATCGGCGATGTCGCGCGGATCGTGGCGATGATCATGATTCCGGTCGGGCTCTACATGATCGCCAATCTCTATATCCATGCCAGTACCCCGTTTTTCGTTGCCGGGCTGATCGGGCTGGCTGCGGTCACCTTCATCTCGCTGCGCAATTTCCACCGGGACCGGCTCCGGGTGTTCGACATCAACTATTTCGACTCGGCGCTGCGGCTGCTGTGGATCGAAAGCATCATCGTCGGCCTGGGCGTCAACCTGTGTATCGCCTTTCCGCTGGCTTTCGGCCAGATCCCGTTCAACGAGAACAGCGTGATCCTGGCCCTGAGCAGCATCGTCGTCGGCGGCTTTACCTATGGCAGCATCCCGCGCGCGCAGACCTGCGCGATCCTCATTCCGACCGTGTCGCTGGCGATTGCCTTTCTTGTGGTCGAGGGGGTTTCGGCGATCCAGTCGGTGGCGCTGCTATTCTTCTTTGCCGCGTCGATCGACTCGATCTACCGGATGTCCTTCTTCAATTTCGCCAAGCGCCACATCTATGCCGCGCGGCAGAAGGAAGCGGCCGAAACGGTCAAGCTGCTGCTCAACGACTATGCCGAGCAGAGCGCCGACTGGCTGTGGGAAACCGACAGCGGCAAGCGCATCGTCCGCGCGTCGGAGCGCTTTGCCACGGCGGCGGGTCGGACCATCGACGCGCTCAACGGCACCCCGGTCGCGGACCTGTTTGGCGAGGGCGAGGCGCGCCAGTCGATGCTGCGGCTAATTCGCGAAGGCAAGCCGATCCGCGACCTGGAGCTGCCGATAACGGTGGCGGGCGAAGACCGCTGGTGGCGGATCTTCTGCCGGCCCATGAACGATTCGTCCGGGCCGTCGAAAGCGCTGCGCGGCGCCGCGACCGATATCACGATCGAAAAGCAGGCGACCGACGAGATCGACCGGCTGGCCCATTATGACAATCTGACCAACCTGCCCAACCGGGCCACGTTCAACCGGCTGATGGAAGGCGCGCTGCAGCGGCTGCCCGACGGCCAGAGCCTGGCGCTGCTCTATGTCGATGTCGACCGGTTCAAGACGATCAACGACACGATGGGGCACAGCGCCGGCGACCGGGTGCTGCAGGCGGTCGGCAGCCGGCTGGCAGCGGCGCTCGGCACCGGCGACATCGCGTCGCGGCTGAGCGGCGACGAATTCGCGGTCTGCCTGACGTCTGTCGAAAAGGGCGAGGATGTCGGCGATCTCGCCGCGGCGATCGCCGCCAGGGTCACGGCTCCGTTCAGTGTCGAGGGCCATAATGTCGCGATCGGCATCAGCATCGGCGTCGCGCTGACCGCCGACCGGCTGGATACGGCCGAGGATCTGCTGCAGCGCGCGGATATCGCCTTGTACCGGTCCAAGGAGAACGGACGCGGGCGGCTGACCATCTTCGAGCCGGAGATGCTGCAAATCCTGCAGGATCGCCGGGCGATGGAGCTGGACCTGCAACATGCGCTGCGGCGGGGCGAATTCGAGCTGCTCTACCAGCCGCTGATCGATATCGAGACCGGGCAGCCGGTCGGCTATGAAGCTTTGGTCCGCTGGAATCATCCCGGCAAGGGCACTGTCATGCCCAACGAGTTCATTCCGGTCGCCGAGGCTACCGGTGCCATCATTCCGCTGGGCGAATGGGTTATCCGGACAGCGCTAAACGAAATGCGAAACTGGCCGCACCACCTCAGCGTCGCGGTCAACCTGTCACCGGCGCAAATGCGCAGCCCCAACCTGTTGCCGACGATCATCCACGGTCTGGCGGCCGCCGGCGTCGAATCGCAGCGGCTGGAACTGGAAATCACCGAGACGGTGATCATGACCCAGGACCAGTCCAATATCGACCTGCTGAACCGGATCCGGTCACTGGGGGTCAAGTTTGCGCTGGACGATTTCGGCACCGGCTTCAGCTCGCTCAACTATCTGCGCAGCTTTCCCTTCGACAAGATCAAGATCGACCGATGCTTCGTCGAAGAGGTGGTCAGCCGGAAGGATTGCCAGGCCATCATCCGCGCCGTCGCCGACCTGGCTTCGAGTCTCGGCATGGTGACGACCGCGGAGGGCGTGGAATGCGAGGAGCAGCTGGCCCAGGTCAGGCTGGCGGGGTGCAAGCAGGTGCAGGGTCATTTGTTCAGCAAGGCTATCCCGGCCCGCGACATCGCAGGGCGGATGGTGAAGCCCCGGTCAAAATTCGCCGTTCTCGACCATGTCATGCCCATCCGGTCCGGCACCAGCCTCCCGAAGCGCAAGATCGGATAGGGGCATCCGGCGGCCAATTGGGCCCCATCTTAACCGGTCGATTAAATTGCCAATTGCAACTGGTCGCCAGCAATGGCATAAGGCAACAAAAGCTGGGAGAGACGGCATGGCAACACAGACTGAGGCGACTCCGATCATGGAGCAGACAAAAACGGCAAGCGAAGCGGTCGATATATTGATCGTCGGGGCCGGGATTTCCGGCATCGGCATGGCGGTCCATCTGCGCGACAAATGTCCGGGCAAGAGCTTTGCCATCGTCGAGCGCCGCGATGAGATCGGCGGGACCTGGAACCTGTTCCAATATCCCGGCATCCGCAGCGACAGCGACATGCACACCTTGGGCTTCAAGTTCGAGCCGTGGACCGAGCAGAAGGCGATTGCCGACGGTCCGGCGATCATGAACTATCTCCACCGGATCAAGGCGAAGCATGATCTGGAAAAGCATATCCATTTCGGCCACAAGGTGCTGTCGGCAAGCTGGTCGAGCGAGGAAGCGCGCTGGACCGTGACGGCGGAGAAAGCCGATGGCAGCCAGGTCGTGATGCACGCCAATTTCGTCTACATGGGCGCCGGCTATTATGATTATGACAATCCCTATGACGCCCAGATCGAGGGGCTTGGCAATTTCAGGGGCGAGGTCGTTCATCCGCAATTCTGGCCCAGGGACCTCGACTATGCGGGCAAGAAGGTGGTGGTGATCGGCAGCGGCGCGACCGCCGTGACGATCGTGCCGGTGCTGGCGGAGAAAGCCGCGCATGTGACGATGCTGCAGCGCACGCCGACCTGGTATGCCTCGGCCCCGTCGAAAGACCGGATTGCCAATTTCCTGCGCAAGATATTGCCCGAGAAACTGGCCTACAAGATCACCCGCTGGAAGAATGTGAAGATGCAGGATCTTACCTTCCGCACCGCGCGCGACAATCCTGAGAAGGTTATCAGGAAGCTCGAAAAGCCGATGAAGAAGGAGCTGGGCGACAAATATGTGAAGGAAGATTACACGCCCCCTTACGGCCCCTGGGAGCAGCGCCTGTGCCTGGTGCCGGATGGCGACATGTTCAAGGCGATCGCGGAGGGCAAGGCGGATCTGAAAACCGGCCATATCGACACGGTGACCGAGAGCGGCGTCCGGCTGAAATCCGGCGAGACGCTCGATGCCGACGTGATTGTCACCGCGACGGGACTGAAGCTGGCGGTGGCCGGCAAGGTCGCCTTTTCGGTCGACGGCAAGCCGGTGCGCTGGCCCGATCATTATTATTACAAGGGCTGCATGTTTTCCGACATTCCCAATCTGGCGATCGTGTTCGGCTATCTCAACGCCAGCTGGACGCTGAAGGCGGATATCGTTTCCGAATATGTCTGCCGCGTCATCAATCACATGGACGCGACCGCGACGCGGATCGCCAATCCGGTGCTGGGCAAGGAGCTGGAGCAGGAAGAACTGTTCGATTTCTCCTCCGGCTATCTCCGGCGCTCGCTCAACGAATTGCCGCGCAACAGCACCGCGATGCCGTGGAAGCTCAACCAGGATTATCTGTTCGACAAGAATGTCCTGCTCAACGAGCCGGTCGACGACGGGGTGATCCAGTTTTACGGGCCCAATTCGAATCAGGCGACCGGCGATAGCGAACCGGCGCTCGAAGCGGCGGAATAGTCGCTTTCGGCAGGCTTTTGCTGCGTTTCCGTGCTTAACGTTTTGTTGAGCAGAACTCGCTAAACCCCGGTCAGCAGGGGGCTAGCCATGGGTTACATGAATTCGCGATATCGGGCGGTGAAGCCGGCGTTGATCGAGCAACGAAAGGTCTATCGCCATCCCGTCGAGATTCAGCGGGCGGCGATCCGGGAGCATGGCAAGTCAGCCAAGAACGGCCATTTGGTCGATGTTTCGATCTACGGTTGCCGGGTTTCGATCAACAGCCGGTTCGCCGAAGGCAGCCGTCTCTGGCTGCGGTTCGAAGGCAGTCCTCCGATTGCGGCGACTGCGATGTGGTGCCGGGATGGCCATGTCGGCTGCCGCTTTGACGAAAGGCTGGACCAGAGGCTGTTCAGAGGCCTGACGCTGATCAGCGAATAGCGGCTGCGAAACCCTTCTTGCCAACTGACACCAATGTCAATAATACGGCGGCATGAAAAATGAAATTCTCGACATATTGATTGTCGGTGCCGGTCTGTCCGGCATTGGCGCGGCGGTCCACCTGACCAAAAGATGCCCGGGCAAGAGCTTCGCCATTGTCGAGGCGCGCGAACGACTCGGCGGGACCTGGGACCTGTTCAAATATCCCGGCATCCGCAGCGACAGTGACATGTATACGCTGGGCTATAATTTCAAACCCTGGACCGCGCGGCGCGCTATTGCCGACGCGCCGGCAATCCTCGATTATCTCCATGAAACCGTCGACGAATATGGCCTGCAGGAGAAGATCCTGTTCAACCACAAGGTGGTGGATGCCAACTGGTCGAGCGAAGAGGCGCTGTGGACGGTCAGCCTGCAGCATGGCGATGGCTCGCTCAGCAGCGTGAAATGCAATTTCCTGCACATGTGCTCGGGCTATTACAGCTATGACGAGGGCCATGATCCGGATTTCCCGGGCAAGGCGGATTTCGCCGGATCGATTGTCCACCCGCAATTCTGGCCCGAAGACCTGGACTATGCAGGCAAGAAGGTCGTGGTGATCGGCAGCGGCGCGACGGCGGTGACGCTGGTGCCGTCGATGGCGGAAACCGCGGCGCATGTAACGATGCTGCAACGCTCGCCGACCTATATCGTGTCGCGGCCGGGCGAGGACAAATGGGCCCTGCGGCTGCGCCGGTTCCTGCCGGCCAAGCTCGCCTATCTGCTGACCCGCTGGAAAAATGTGCTGCTCGGCCTGTTCATGTTCAATCTGGCGCGCAAAAAACCGGCGGAATTCAAGGGCCGGCTGCTCGAGATGGTGCGCGAGGAAATGGGGCCGGACGTGAACATGGCAGATTATACGCCGAGCTATAATCCGTGGGATCAGCGCCTGTGCCTGGTCCCGGACAGCGACCTGTTCGATGCAATCAAGTCGGGCAAGGCGGATATCGTTACCGATCATGTCGAGCGTTTCACGAAAGACGGCATCCTGCTGCAATCCGGCAGGATGCTGGAGGCCGATATCATCGTCACCGCGACGGGACTGAAAATGCTCACCGGCGGCAGCGCCGCGATTGCGGTGGACGGCGAGCCGGTCAATTTCGGCGAGACCATCAACTACAAGGGCGTGATGTTCTCCGGCATTCCCAATTTCGGCATGACCATGGGCTATACCAATGCCAGCTGGACGCTGAAGGCCGACCTGACCAGCGAATATGTCTGCCGCCTGATCAACCATATGGACCGCAAGGGCACCCCGATCGCTACTCCGACCCTGCCGGTCGGTGAGACCATGGGCACCGAACCGATGCTGGATTTCAGCTCCGGCTATGTCCAGCGGGCGATTGCGCATCTGCCGAAGCAGGGAGACCGCAAGCCGTGGCGACTGAACCAGAATTTCCCGAAGGATATCATCAATCTGCGACACAAGGCGGTGGATGATGGTGTCATCGTCTTTTCAAAGCCGGGTTCGGTGGCAGGCTGTCGGCCGGTGGAGCAGGGCAAAGCGGAGGCGATTGCTGCGGAATAGACTCTCGCGCTTGGCATCGTCTGTAGCTATAGCGACCGCATGACTGATTTTAAGGCATTGATCGCGGCCGATAGCGGCCAGAGCGCGCGCACCATCCGGATTGTGGATACGGCGCATTTCGAAGACTGGCTGAAAGACCAACCGGATTCGGTCCGGGCGATGGTCACGGCTGGTCAATTTTCCGGCAATGCCGATTCCTTTTTCCTGCTGCCCGCGACGGGGGGGAGGCAAGACGACAAGAAGGTCGCCACGGATTTTTCGGTGGTCGCCGGGGTAGCGGACCAGGACAAGCTTGATGCCTGGTCGCTGGCCAAGCTGGGCAGCGGCCTGCCCGAGGGCAATTATCGCCTGCACGAGACCAGCGCCAAGGGCGCGCTGTTCGGCTGGCTGATCTCGCAGCATGAATTTGACCGCTACAAGGCGCTGCCCGACCGCCAGGGCCCGAGCGTGCTGCTGGTCGGCGATGCCATCGCCCAGAAGGACGAGGCCGTGCGCCAGGCCGAGGCGACCGCGATGGTCCGCGACATGGTCAATACCCCCGCCGCCGACATGGGGCCGGACCGGCTGGAAGAGATTGTCGACAAGCTGGCCGAAAAGCATGGCGGGGAACTGAAGGTCACGCGCGGCGACACGCTGGAAGAGCATTTTCCGATGATCCACGGCGTCGGCAAGGCCGCGATGCGCGCCCATGCGCCGCGCCTGATCGAGCTGAAATGGGGAAGGGCCGACCATCCGAAAATCGCCATCGTCGGCAAGGGCGTCTGTTTCGACAGCGGCGGGCTGTCGATGAAATCGGCCGCCGGCATGCTGCTGATGAAGAAGGACATGGGCGGTGCGGCCCATGCCATTGCGCTGGCCCGTCTGCTGATGGAGGCGCAGTTGCCGGTGCGGCTGCACCTGCTGGTACCCGCGGTGGAAAATTCGATCGATGGCCGGGCGCTGCGTCCCGGCGACATATTGAACAGCCGCAAGGGGCTGACCGTCGAGGTGACCAATACCGATGCCGAGGGCCGACTGGTGCTGGGCGACGCGCTGACCCTGGCCGGCGAGGACGAGCCGGAGCTGATCCTCGATTTCGCGACCCTGACCGGCGCCGCGCGGGTGGCGCTGGGGCCCGACCTGCCGGCGATGTTCTGCGACGACCGGGAGATGGCCGACGGACTGCTGCAGGCGGGCGAGGCGGAAAGCGATCCGCTGTGGCAGATGCCCTTGTGGTCGGGCTATGACTCGATGCTGAGCAGCCCGATCGCCGATTGCGTGAACAGCGCCTCCGGTTCCTTCGCGGGAGCGGTCACCGCGGCGCTGTTTCTGAAGAAATTCACCCCGGAATCGGTGCCCTGGGCGCATTTCGACACCTTCGCCTGGCGACCGGCGGCCAAGCCGGGCCGACCAATCGGCGGCGAAGCGCTGGGGCTGAGGGCGAGCTGGCGCTATTTGCAGGGGCGGTTTGGGAAGTAGGTAAAGCGGGTAGGGGCGTGTTTGAATTTCCGCTAGCGCCACTGCTTGATAAATGGGCAAGAGCAACGCTGGTGTCATGAATGTTCCTTGCGTCTTGCGATGGCTGGACCTGCTGAGGCGAACCATTAGGTTTCGGAAATTACAGTCCTCGATTTGGCCCGTATTTCCCAACAGCGCGTAAATTCATCCGGGTACCGCTCAATTTTGTAGCGTTGCAAAATTGCGACGGATATATCGCGCGAATGCGAGAATCAATTGCTATCTTTACCGAGACTTATGCCCCTCAGATCGGGCTGATCCTGCTGATAGCTGTTTTCGCGGCATTCGTGATGGAACGACGGCCGCCGGTTGTCGTCGCGGTGCTGGGCGGGCTGGTCATGATGGTGCTCGGCTTTCTTCCTGTGAAAGAGTTTCTGAGCGTCTTTGGCAATCCTGCGCCTGTGACCATCGCTGCGATGTTCATCCTGTCAGGCGCCTTGCTGCGGACCGGCGCACTGGAGGAGATTTCCGGCTGGATCATCCGGCGGACGGCGCGCAGGCCGAAGCTGGCGGTCGCGGAAATCAGTGCGGGGACATTATTTGCCTCCGCCTTTATGAACAATACGCCGGTTGTGATTGTGATGATCCCGATCGTCCAGCGCCCTGCGCGAGTGCTCGGTGTGGCGGCGACAAGGCTGCTTATTCCGCTTTCATATATCACAATTCTGGGCGGAACGCTGACGCTGATCGGCACCTCGACCAACCTATTGGTTGACGGCGTGGCCCAGGAGCAGGGACTTGCCCCATTCGGTATCTTCGAAATTACCGGGGTCGGGCTGGTTACCGCGACCGCCGGGCTGCTGCTGCTTGCCACTACCGGCCGTTTCCTGCTGCCCGACCGGCCGGCGCATAGCATCGACGAACAGGGGGAGAGCGACAGTTATCTTTCTCATCTCACGCTCGTTGCAAAAAGCCCGCTGGTCGGCCGTAGACTGGTAGGGACAGCCTTCTATCGAAGGCCGGGAATCCGGATTCTGGGTATGCAGCGGGGCAAGACCGTCGAGCGGAAAAGTTACAAGACCTGGGTGCTTAAGGCTGGCGATCAATTGATTGTCGCTGCCAGCCCGACCGAGCTCGCTTCGCTTGCAGAAGCCGCTGACTTCCGGACCGGGCTCACCGGAGTGGGCGGTGGTGTCGCCACCGCCGGGCCATCAAGACCGGCCGACCTGCGGATGGTGGAAGCGGTGATATCGCCTTCACACCCGATCATCGGACGCAGGCTGGCAGAAATTCCCTTGCTCTCCCGTCTCAAGGTTCGTGTTCTCGGCCTTTCGCGACCGCGCCATCTGGCGGGCCCGGATCTGGCCAATGTGCGGGTGCGCGCAGGCGACCGGCTGCTGATCGCCGCAGGTAGCAATGCAGCGCAAAGCCTGCAATCCAACGTAGCCCTGACCGATGTAAGCGAAGCGAAGGTGCGCGGATTCCGGCGGGTGCGGGCACCGATCGCCATTGCCACGCTGGCCGGTGTGGTCATTCTGGCGGCAACGGCGGGATTTCCTATTGAGGGCCTCGCTCTCGCCGGGGTCGGCGTGGTGTTGCTGACCCGCTGCATCGAGCCGGAGGAAGCCTGGAGCACGATTGACGGAAGCACTTTGGTCCTGATTTTCGGCATGCTGGCCTTTGGCCGAGGGCTGGAGAATGCCGGTACGGTAGATATGATCGTCCAGACGCTGCAACCCTATATCACGCAGCTGTCTCCGTTCCTGCTGCTGATAGCGGTCTACGCGATTACCAGCACGTTGACCGAAGCGGTGACCAACAATGCTGTGGCGGTAATCATGACCCCGATTGCGATCGGCCTTGCTCACGCAATGGGTATCGACCCGAGGCAACTCGTCGTCGCCGTGATGTTCGGAGCCAGCGCCAGCTTCGCAACGCCAATCGGCTATCAGACCAACACGTTGGTATATGGCGCCGCCAATTACCGATTCATGGATTTCGTTAAAATTGGTGTGCCGATGAACTTGTTCGTCGGTATCGCAAGCTGTCTGGCCATCAGCCAGTTGATTTAGCACGAGTCCGACCTAGCGGAAATTCCCACCGAGACACCACCCGCCGCGACACTGCTTGATTAACCGCCCCCTTGTCGTTTAAGGGCGGCCGATTGTCTCCGTTCTGTCCTATGGCGCATGTGCCGCAGAATCGGGAGATTTTCGTACGATATTGGGATTGATTTACGCATGGACATGGAAACCGCAGATACAGGCGCGCACGCGAAATTCGTGCTGAATGGTCCGGAAGGGGAGTTTGATCCCCGGACCACCGCGCATCGCGGCGATCTGGCCGACATCGCGCTGGCCGGCAAGCTGTTCGCGCCGCATTATGCCGAACCGATGCCGATGCGCTGTTCCGCGCCCAAGGCGATGATCCGCCGGCAGAGCGGCAAGGAGCATGAAGCGATCTCCGAACTGCTGCACGGCGAGGATTTCCTTGTGCTGGACATCGCGGGCGACTGGGCCTGGGGCTTTTGCGGCCATGACGGCTATGTCGGCTATGTCCCGGTCCATGCGCTGCAGCACCGCAAGAAGACGCCGGAGCCGACCCATCTGGTCTCGGCCAGGGCGGCGCTGATCTTCATCGAACCGGATTTCAAGTCGGGGGTGATGAAGCGGCTGCCGATGGGCGCGCGGATTGCCTGTGGCGAAGCGAGCGAATGTGGCTCCTACCTGAAGACCGGCAAGGGCTTTGTCCATGTCCGCCATGTCCAGCCGATCGGCACCAAGGTGGTGTTCGACGGCAGCAACGGCACGGCGGCGCTGGCCGAACAATTGATCGGCGCGCCCTATCTCTGGGGCGGGCGCAGCGGGGACGGGCTCGACTGTTCGGGTCTGGTCCAGATGATCCTGATGCTGACCGGCATTGCCGCACCGCGCGACAGCGACCAGCAGCTGGCGGCGCTGGGCGAGGAAATTGCGGAAGGCGAGGAGCTGCGTCGCGGCGATCTGGTGTTTTTTCCCAGCCATGTCGGCCTGATGGTCGACAGCGACCGGATCATCCACGCCAGTTCCCACAGCATGCAGGTTGCGATCGAGCCGCTGGCGGATGTGGTGGCGCGCTATGCCGCCGACAGCGACCAGTCGGTACTGGCGCGCAAACGGCTGACCTGAGGACGGACATGACGCAGACGGTTTTCATCGATGGTGCCGTGGGCACAACCGGCCTGGAGATTGCCGAGCGGCTTTCCGGGCGCAGCGAATTTGCCATGGTTCAGCTGCCCGAGGCGCAGCGCAAGGATCCGGCGGCACGGCGCGCGGCGATCAACGAAAGCGACTTTGTCATCCTGTGCCTGCCCGACGAAGCGGCGATCGAGGCCGTGGCGCTGATCGACAATGATCATACCCGCGTCATCGACGCCTCGACCGCGCACCGGGTGGCGGATGGCTGGGCCTATGGCTTTGCCGAATTCCGGCAGGGGCAGCGCGAGGCCATTGCGGCGGCGCGCCTTGTTTCCAATCCGGGCTGCTATCCGACCGGCTTTCTGGCGCTTGTAACGCCGCTGATTGCCGCGGGACTGCTGCCGGCGGACTGGCCCTATGTGATGAACGCGGTGTCCGGCTATTCGGGCGGCGGCAAGGCGCTGATCGAGCGCTTTGCGGCGGAACCGGATATCGGTTTTCGCGCCTACGGGCTGAACCTCGACCACAAGCATATGCCGGAAATGAAGCAACATGGCGGCCTCGTTCATGATGTGATTTTTGCGCCATCGGTGATCCGCGCCTTTCGCGGGATGCTGGTCGACATACCGCTGCATCTCGGGGCGATGGGTTCGGTGAACGCCGATCAGCTATTGGCCGAGCTGGGCCGCTTTTATGCCGGCTCGAAGATCGTGTCGGTGCAGGACGGGAGCGACCTGCCGGAATTGCTGATCAGCGAATATGACGCGCCGACCGACCGGCTGGAGCTGTTTGTCTGCGCCAATGCCGACGGCCATCATGCCCGGCTGATCGCGCGGCTCGACAATCTCGGCAAGGGCGCGTCGGGCGCGGCGGTGCAGAATCTCAATATCATGGCCGGGCTGGACGAAACCGCGGGGCTGCGGCTCCAGGCCTGACCTATTCGGTGGTCGAAACCGCCTTGTCGGGCCGCAGGCTGAGGCCGGCCCGCCCGCTGCGGAAGGAACTGATCCAGGTCAGCGGATTGAGCGAGGTCGTGCCGTCCAGCGAGAAGGTGATGAACTCGGCGCGGCCGCCGATATTCTCCCAGGGAATGGAACCACCGAGGCCCAGCGGGCTGGCGACCCGGCTGTCGGCGCTGAGATCGCGGTTGTCGCCGAGCAGGAAGACTTCGTCTTCGGGGATCGTGAATGGTGCCATGTCATCGGTATATTGCGGACCCAGATCGATAATATTGTAGCTGACGCCATTGGGCAGGGTTTCACGGAGGATCGGCAGGTTGCACACCGTATTGCCGTTCGCGTCCGTGCCCCGGGCGCCGGGAAATTCATTGGCACCGCAGGGCGAATTGGCATCGATCGGCACCTGCAGGTCGGGCTGCACGTCCTGCCGCACGGCGATCCCGTTCAGAAAGATCTGGCCGCCGCGCAATTCGATGGTGTCGCCGGGCAGGCCGATCACTCGCTTGATATAGTCGCTGCTCTGGTCCCTTGGCGTCAGGATCACGACATCGCCGCGTTCCGGCATGGCACCGAACAGCCGGCCCGATACCCGCGGCACGATATGGAAGGTCGGCGAGACCCAGGACCAGCCATAGGCATATTTGCTGACGATCAGCCGGTCACCGACGAGCAGTCCGGGCATCATCGATACCGACGGGATGTAAAAGGGCTTGGCGACCAGGCTGTGGAAGGCGAGGACCGCCAGCAGCAGCAGCGCGATGCTCTTGATCTCGCCGATCCAGTCGGTCTTTTCCTTGTCCGGTTTTCCGCTGGTCTTGCTGTCGGCGGTATTTTCTAATGCCATATTTTTATCTTCGGTGTCCTGGTCCATGCGGCGCGCGCCTTCTAGAGCGGGTGCGCTTCAATGATCACGAATGCCTGCGCCCATGGATGATCGTCGGTGAGTGTGAGATGAACAAAGGCCTCATATCCTGCCGGAGTCAGCGCGTCGAGGCGTTTTTTGGCACCGCCGGTCAGCGCCAGCGTGGGCGCGCCGCTTTTGGCATTGATCACGCCGATATCCTTCATGAAGACGCCGGCGCGAAAACCGGTGCCGACGGCTTTCGAATAGGCCTCCTTAGCGGCGAAGCGCTTGGCATAGGTACCGGCCTTGGTGAACGGGCGCCGTGCCGCCTTGGCGCGCTCCAGCTCGGTGAACACGCGCAGCTCAAAGCGCTCGCCGAAACGGTCGAGCGAATTCTGGATGCGCTCGATATTGCAGAGGTCGGAGCCGAGACCGATGATCATCTGAAATCCTCCCTGCTGCGAAGCTGTGGGGAGGCGGCGCCGAAGGCGGCGGAGGGGCCGAGGTCACGATCGGTGCTTGGGGTGAGAGGCCCCTCCACCACCCTGCGGGCGGTCCCCCTCCCCATCTGCGATGGGGAGGAAAGATGCGTCACCAATTTCACCGCGCATCATCCATCAATGCGCGCATCTGGCGGATACTGCCGTCGAGTCCGCTGAAAATGGCTTCACCGATCAGGAAATGGCCGATGTTCAGCTCCGCCAGTTGCGGGATGGCAGCGATCGGCACGACATTGTCAAAGGTGAGGCCGTGACCGGCGTGCGGTTCGATGCCGTTTTTCGCGGCGAGTGCGGCTGCGTCGGCGATCCGGCGCAATTCGGCTTCGCGCTCGCCGCCCGTCAGTTCCGCGTAGCGGCCGGTGTGAAACTCGACCACCGGCGCGCCGAGCCGGATGGCGGCCTCGATCTGGCGCGGGTCGGGTTCGATGAACAGGCTGACGCGAATATTCGCGTCTCTCAGCTGTCCGACAAAATCAGACAGCTTGTTGTGCATGCCGGCGGCGTCCAGACCGCCTTCGGTGGTCCGCTCCTCGCGATTTTCCGGCACAATGCAGGCGGCATGCGGTTTGTGGCGCAGCGCGATCGCCAGCATCTCGTCGGTGGCCGCCATTTCCAGGTTGAGCGGGATGGTGAGCGTTTCCATCAGCACGGTCAGATCATTGTCGCGGATATGCCGCCGGTCCTCGCGCAAATGGGCGGTAATCCCTTCCGCGCCTGCCTCGGCCGCCATCAGCGCGGCGCGCACCGGCTCCGGGTGATCGCCGCCGCGGGCGTTGCGGATGGTGGCGACATGGTCGATATTGACGCCGAGCCTGAGGGGCGGTGCGCCGCTCACGCGGCTGGCAGTTCGGCGCGGCTGCCGGGCTTGGTGGCGGGAATGGCGGCCAGTTCCGGAGGCAGCTCGTCGGCGGCATAAGAGGGAACGTCCAGCGTCAGCAGCGGGAAGAAGGGCACGTCAAATTGTGCCGCGCCGTTGGAACGGTCGACCAGCGCCCCGGCGGCGATAACCTCGCCGCCCGCGTCGCGGATCGCCTGGATGGCTTCGCGCGAGGACAGGCCGGTGGTGACCACATCTTCCATCATCAGCACCTTCTGGCCCGGTTCCAGCCGGAAACCGCGGCGCAGTTCAAACGTGCCCTCTGGCCGTTCGAGGAACAAGGCGTCGAGGCCGAGCGTGCGGCCCATTTCATGGCCGATGATCACGCCGCCCATTGCCGGCGATACGACGATATCGATCGAACGGCGGATATGTCCGGGCAATTTGTCGGCCAGTGCCGCCGCGATGCGCGCCGCGCGCGCGGGGTTCATCAGCACGCGCGCACATTGCAGATATTGGGCACCGTGGCGGCCGGACGAGAGGATGAAATGGCCTTCCAGCAAGGCGTCACTGGCTCGGAATTCGGCTAGAATCTCGTCTTCTGTCACAATTTCATCCTGCGCTGTTTTGCTTGCTTCTGCCCAAATGGGCATGTTGCCGCCGCAATGCCAGATAAATTAAAGCCAAAAAACTGAAAAAATATCCATTCGGTAGCTTGAGGGTTACGGCAACCATGCCTATAAGCCGCCCCAATCGGACTAGATCCAGGCCGGGCTCGCTGATTCCATTTGGTGTGCCATTGCCGGAAAACTGCCGAAACTTGGGGCAAGATAGGGTTGAGCGATATATGACTCATTTTTTGAAAGTTTGGATCTTGGCTATCGGCCTGATTCTTACGCCGACGGCATTGTCGGCGCAGCAGGAACTGCCGGCGGCACCGGTTGTTGAGCCGGCAACCCCTGCGGTTGATCCTCTGGTACCGGCCGGCACCGACGCCGAGGCAGTGGCAACCGCCGAGGCCGCTCCGTCCGGACTTGATCCCGCCCTCTATACACCGATGAAACCGACGCCGGGCGTCGGCATGCCGGTTGATGGCGGCATTGATTTTCAGCAGCAGTTCAGCCCGACCGGCGAAACAGCCCATTGGATCAACAACGCAATCCTGGTCCCGATGATGGTGGGGGTCAGCCTGCTGGTCCTCGGCCTGCTGTTCTGGGTGGTCTTCCGTTTCCGCCGCGGTGCCAACCCCGAGCCGTCGAAAACGACGCACAATACCTTCATTGAAATTATCTGGACGGTCATTCCGGTTCTGATCCTGGTGGTCATCGCGGTCCCATCCATCAGCCTGCTGGCCCGCCAGTTCGAGCCGGCACCGGAAGACGCGTTGACGGTGAAGGTGACCGGCTATCAGTGGTACTGGGGCTACAGCTATCCCGACAATGGCGATTTCGAAGTTATTTCGAACATGCTGTCGAAGGAAGAAGCGGCCGCGCGCGGCGAACCCTATCAGCTGGCCGCCGACAACCGGATGGTCATTCCGGTCGGCAAGCCGGTCAAGCTGCTGGTTACCGCAGCGGACGTCATCCACAGCTTCGCCATTCCTTCGGCCTGGTTCAAGCTCGACGCGGTGCCCGGTCGGATCAATGAAAAGGTCCTCCAGATCGACCGCGAGGGCGTCTATTACGGCCAGTGCTCCGAGCTTTGCGGCGCGCGTCACGGCTTCATGCCGATCACGGTCGAGGTGCTTTCGCAGGAAAAATTCGACAACTGGGTGCGCGCCAATGGCGGTACTGTGAAGGGCGAGGCGGCGATGAACGAAGTCAGCGCCGAAGGCCGCGGTGCAGAGGAAGAAACCTCGACCGTCGTGGCACCGGAGATGGTGCCCGCAAATTCCAACGGATCGGCCGCACCGGCTGCTCCAGCGCCAGTTACGCAATAAGGGTAAGTGACAATGACAACTATCACAGCAGATGGCCATATCGATGATCACGCGCATGACGCGGATCACAAGCCAGCCTTTTTTCAGCGCTGGTTCATGTCGACCAACCACAAGGATATCGGCACACTTTACCTGATTTTCGCGATTGTCGCGGGCATCATCGGTGGTGCGATTTCCGGTCTGATGCGGCTGGAGCTGGCTGAACCCGGCATCCAATATCTGCAGGCATGGGCCAGCATTTCCAACGGCAGCGAAGCCTCTCTGGATCAGGCCTATCACCTCTGGAATGTGCTGATTACCGCACATGGCCTGATCATGGTCTTTTTCATGGTCATGCCGGCGATGATCGGCGGCTTTGGCAACTGGTTCGTGCCGCTGATGATCGGCGCGCCGGACATGGCCTTCCCGCGGATGAACAATATCAGCTTCTGGCTGCTGGTTCCCGCATTTCTGCTGCTGCTCGGATCATCCTTCGTTCCCGGTGGCACCGGCAATGGTGCCGGCACCGGCTGGACGGTCTATGCGCCGCTTTCGACCAGCGGATCGGTTGGTCCGGCGGTGGATATGGCGATTCTCTCGCTCCACCTTGCGGGTGCCTCCTCGATTCTCGGGGCGATCAACTTCATCACCACGATTTTCAACATGCGGGCGCCGGGCATGACCCTGCACAAAATGCCGTTGTTCGTCTGGTCGGTACTCGTCACCGCATTTCTGCTGCTGCTGGCGCTCCCCGTGCTGGCTGCCGCGATCACGATGCTGCTGACCGACCGCAATTTCGGTACCACCTTCTATGATGCCGCCGGTGGCGGTGATCCGGTGCTCTACCAGCATCTGTTCTGGTTCTTCGGCCATCCCGAAGTCTATATTATGATCTTGCCCGGTTTCGGCATGATCAGCCATATCGTCTCGACCTTCAGCCGCAAGCCGGTGTTCGGCTATCTCGGCATGGCCTATGCGATGGTTGCCATCGGCGTGGTCGGCTTTGTGGTCTGGGCGCACCATATGTTCACCACCGGCATGTCGGTTAACGTGAAAATGTATTTCACCGCAGCGACGATGGTGATCGCGGTGCCGACCGGCATCAAGATCTTCTCCTGGATCGCGACCATGTGGGGCGGCTCGATGAGCTTCAAGACGCCGATGATGTGGGCGCTGGGCTTCATCTTCATGTTCACCGTGGGCGGCGTGACCGGCGTCGTACTGGCCAATGGCGGCATCGACGACAACCTGCATGACACTTATTATGTGGTTGCCCATTTCCACTATGTGCTGTCGCTGGGTGCGGTCTTCTCGATCTTCGCCGGTTTCTACTACTGGTTCCCGAAAATGTCGGGCCGGATGTATAATGAACTGCTGGGGCAGCTCCATTTCTGGATCTTCTTCATCGGCGTGAACATCCTGTTCTTCCCGCAGCATTTCCTCGGCCAGCAGGGCATGCCGCGTCGCTATGCCGATTATCCGGAACAGTTCGCCTACTGGAACCAGATCAGCTCGATCGGCTATGCCGTGATGCTGGTCGGTGTGCTGATCTTCTTCGTCAACATCGGCTGGTCGTTGCTGGCTGGTCGCAAGGCAGAAGGCAATTACTGGGGCGAAGGCGCAACGACGCTGGAATGGACCCTGTCCAGCCCACCGCCGTTCCACCAGTTCGAAACGCTCCCCCAGATCAAGTGATCTGAGGACCAGTCACAGGCTTGGATGGAAATATGACCACTGCGTCACACAGGATATATGGCTTGGCCAGCGCGAAGGATCTCTTTGCGCTGACCAAGCCGCGCGTGATGTCGCTGGTCATTTTTACCGCGCTGTGCGGATTGCTGGCGGCGCCGGGAACCATTCATCCGGTGATCGGCTTTACCGCGATCCTGGCGATCAGCCTGGGGGCAGGGGCTTCGGCCGCGCTCAACCAATGGTATGAATCCGATATCGACGCGGTGATGAAGCGGACCAGCCAGCGGCCGCTGCCGGCGGGGCGGATGGACCGGGAAACCGCGCTGCATTTCGGCATCGGCCTGTCGGTCTTTTCGGTGCTGCTGATGGGCGTGGCGGTCAACTGGTTCAGCGCCGCATTCCTGGCCTTCTCGATCTTTTTCTACGCGGTCGTCTACACCATCTGGCTGAAGCGCAGCACGCCACAGAATATCGTGATCGGCGGGGCCGCCGGTGCCTTTCCGCCGGCGATCGGCTGGGCGGCGGTGACCGGCGACGTAACGCTGATGCCGGTGCTGCTGTTCGCCATCATCTTCTTCTGGACGCCGCCGCATTTCTGGGCGCTCGCCCTGTTCGTCAACAGTGACTATTCGAAAGCCGGTGTGCCGATGATGCCGGTGGTCGCCGGTCGCCGGTCGACCCGCCACCAGATATTCGGCTATAGTCTGGTGCTGGCGGCGGTTGCCGTTGCCCCGTTTGTCCTCGGCCTGGCTGGCGCCATCTACGGTGCCGCGGCGATATTGCTGAGCGGCCTGTTCTGCGGCCTTTCCTGGCAGGTGGCGCGCAGCAAGACGTCCGAGCCGAAGGACATGGCAGCGGAAAAACGCCTGTTCAAATATTCGATATTCTATCTGTTTGCGCTGTTCGCAGCAGTGGTTGCCGACCGGATGATCCTGGCATGAGCGAGATTGACCACAACAAGGCGCCGATGAGCCGCGAAGAGCAGAAAGCCTATCAGGCACGACAAAAGCAGCGCGCGATCATCATGGCCGGCCTGCTGATCTTCATGGTCGTGCTCTTTTACATGATTACCATCGTCAAAATCGGGTCCGGCAGCTGATGCCGCTCGCGAAAGCCACCCTTTCCGGCAGGAACCGGCGCAGCGCCCTGATGGCGGCCCTGATGGGGCTCGGCATGCTGGCGCTGGGCTTTGCAGCGGTGCCGCTCTACGAAGTCTTCTGCCGGGTGACCGGCTATGGCGGCACCACGCAGCGGGTGGGCGAAGCGCAGGCGGCAACCGTTCAGGCGACCAGCCGGGTGATGTCGGTCCGCTTTGATTCCAATGTCAATTCCGCGCTACCCTGGTCGTTCAAGCCGGAGCAGGCCATCGACAATGTCACCGTCGGCGCGCGCGACATGGCGATATTTCTGGCCACCAACAACAGCGACCAGCCGGTCATGGGCACGGCCACGTTCAACGTGACCCCGCTGCTGGCGGGCCAATATTTCAACAAGGTCCAATGTTTCTGCTTTACCGAGCAGGTGCTCAAGCCTGGCCAGACGGTTCGGATGCCGGTGCTCTATTATATCGATCCGGCCATATTGGACGATCCGGAAACAAAAGATATCAAGGAAATCACGCTTAGCTATACCTTTTATCGGGCGAAGGACCAGCAGGCGCTGGACGCCAGTCCGGGCGATAGCTAAGAGAAATTTGAGACAAGGTTAGGGAAATATTATGGCCGGTGCCAAAAATCATGATTATCATATTCTTCCACCCGACATCTGGCCGCTGGTCGGGTCGTTTTCCGCCTTTGCCATGGCCATCGGCGGTATCCGCTGGATGCATGACGATATCTATTCCTTTGGCCCTCTGATCTTTGCGATCGGCCTGTCGGCCGTTGCACTCACCTTTTATGCATGGTGGTCGAACGTGATCAAGGAAGCCCATGCGGGTGACCATACGCCGGTGGTGCAGCTGCACCTGCGCTACGGCATGATCCTGTTCATCGCTTCGGAAGTCATGTTTTTCGTCGGCTGGTTCTGGGCCTGGTTCGACTTTGCCCTGTTCCCGCAGCCGCTGGAAATGGTCGATGGCGTGGTCACCAATTATATTGGCCAGGAAGGCGCTGCGGCCCTGCTGCAATGGCCGCCCAAAGGCATCGAGGTGCTCAATGCGTTTGAATTGCCGCTGCTGAACACGATGATCCTGCTGTGCTCCGGCACCACCGTGACCTGGGCGCACCATGCGCTGATCCACGGCGACCGGAAGGGCCTGAAGACCGGCCTGTGGCTGACCATCATCCTCGGCGCGCTGTTCTCGGCGATCCAGGCCTATGAATATAGCGTCGCGCCGTTCCCGTTCGCCGGTATCAACTATAGCTCGGCCTTCTACATGGCGACCGGTTTCCATGGGTTCCACGTTCTGGTCGGCACGATCTTCCTGATCGTCTGTCTGGCGCGGGCCTACAAGGGGCATTTCACTCCGCAGCAGCATTTCGGCTTTGAAGCAGCCGCCTGGTACTGGCATTTTGTCGATGTCGTCTGGCTGTTCCTGTTCATCGTCGTCTATGTCTGGGGCGGCTGGGGCGCACCGGTTCACTAGGCCATTGCATTGAACGAACCCCAAAATGAGAAAGGGCAGCCGGATGTTCTTCCCGCTGCCCTTTTTGGCCTCTGCCCCCGTTGCGGCCAAAAGACGCTGTTTGCCAATCTGACCGGATTCTCCGACCGATGCCGGAGCTGCGGACTCGACTTCAGCCGCTATAATGTCGGCGACGGACCGGCCGCCTTCCTGACCCTGATCGTCGGCGCGATTGTGCTCGGACTGGCGCTGGCGGTGGAAGCGAATTTCCAGCCGCCGATCTGGGTGCATATATTGCTCTGGGTGCCGCTGACCGTGGGGGCAGTGACCGGATCGCTCCGGGTATCCAAGGCGATCCTGCTGATCCTGGAGCATCGCAATGACGCCCGCGAAGGCCGGATCGACGGCAGCGACGGCCCATGACCGGTCGCATCCCGATATTTGTTACAATATTGGTGCTGGCAGCGGTGGCCATCATGGTCGGTCTCGGCCTGTGGCAGTTGCAGCGGGCGGAGTGGAAGAACAGTCTGCTGGCAACCTACGCGGCGGCATCGGAAATGCCCGCCATCGCCTATCCCGCTGTCCCGGACGCCGACGATGCGCCCTATTTCCGCAAGTCGAGCGTCAATTGCCTGGCAGTGGTTGGCTGGCGGGCGACCAGCGGGCGCAGCGCCAACGGCAAGTCGGGCTGGGCGCATATTGCCCAGTGCCGCACGGCGGGCGCCGAAGGCCCGGGCGCGCAAGTGGTCGCGGGCTGGTCCGAGCGTCCGGATGATCCCGAATGGGACGGCGGCATGGTCAACGGCATCATCGCGCCCGACAGTCAATATGTCATTCGCCTGGTTGCCAGCAAACCGGTAGCCGGACTGCAGAAAAGCCAGCCGCCCGCGCTCGAGGACATTCCGAACAACCATCTGTCCTATGCGGTGCAGTGGTTCCTGTTCGCGGGCATCGCACTGGTCATTTTCCTGATCGCTCTCAGAGGGCGTAACAAGGGCGTTGCCCAATCCGGCAACTTGTCCTAACGCGCTCGCCATCATGGACTATATCTCGACCCGAGGCGCAGCGCCCGCATTGAATTTCGAACAGGTAACTCTCGCCGGCCTGGCTGGCGACGGCGGCCTGTATGTCCCGGCAAGCTTCCCGTCATTCAGCAGCGCGGAAATTGCCGCCATGGCGGGCTTTTCCTATGTCGAGGTTGCCGTCCGGGTGATGCAGCCCTTCGTTGACGATGCGCTCGATGAAGCGGAGCTGCGCGACCTCTGCGAGCAGGCCTATGGCCGCTTTGCCCATGCAGCGGTGACGCCGCTGGTCCAGCTCGATGGCCGGCAATGGCTGCTCGAACTGTTCCACGGGCCGACGCTGGCGTTCAAGGATGTGGCGCTGCAGCTGCTCGGCCTGCTGTTCGAGAAATTTCTGGCCCGGCAGGACAAGCATCTGACCGTGGTCGGGGCAACGTCCGGGGATACCGGTTCGGCCGCGATTGACGCGCTGGCGGGGCGGGACAAGGTCGATATCTTCATGCTCCACCCGCATGGCCGGATTTCCGACGTCCAGCGGCGGCAGATGACCACGGTGCGCACGCCGAACGTCCACAATATCGCGATCGACGGCAGTTTTGACGATGCCCAGGCGATGGTCAAGCGGATGTTCGCGGACCGGGAAGTGACCGACCGTTTCTCGATTTCCGCGGTCAATTCGATCAACTGGGCCCGGCTGATGGCGCAAGTGGTCTATTATTTCTACGCCGCGAGTCAGCTGGGCGGACCGCATCGCAAGATTTCCTTCTCCGTGCCGACCGGCAATTTCGGAGATGTCTTTGCCGGCTATGTCGCGGCGCGCATGGGCCTGCCGATCGAGCGGCTGATCGTTGCCACCAACGTCAATGACATATTGCATCGGGCGCTCAGCGCCGGGGACTATTCCACCGGCACCGTGACGCCGACCGCAGCGCCGTCGATGGATATTCAGGTCAGCAGCAATTTCGAACGCTTGCTTTTCGATCTGGAAGGCCGCGATGGCGGGAAGACCGCAGCACGGATGACGGCCTTTGAACGGTCGCGCAACATGCAGCTGGAGCCGGAGATGCGGGACCAGGCGGCTGCCCTTTTCACCAGCCACCGCGTGGATCCGGACGATATGGCGCTGGCGATGCGCTGGGCGCAGGACAAGACCGGCCATGTGATCGACCCGCACAGCGCCATCGGCCTGTCGGCAGCACAAAATGCCGATCTCGATCCTTCGGTGCCGGTGGTGACGCTGGCGACCGCCCACCCGGCCAAGTTTCCCGATGCGGTCGAACGGGCGACCGGTATCCGTCCGGCGCTGCCGCGGCGGGTCGGCGACCTGTTTGACCGCGAAGAAAAATACACGAAACTGCCGGGTGACTATAACGCGGTGAAGCAATTCATCATGGCCAACGCCACGCCGTCCGATGGCTGAAATCCTGCCGGCTCCGATAGTGATGATCAGCGATCCGCGCAGCGACTATGCGCTGGTCGACAGCGGACATGGCCGCAAGCTGGAGCGTTACGGCACATTCCATTTCATCCGGCCTGAGCCGCAGGCGATGTGGGCGCCGGCCCGCGACGACTGGCAGGCGGATGGCGAGTTTGTCCCGGCCTCCGACGAGGATGGTGGCGGGCGCTGGCATCTGCAGGATCATGTACCGGAAGAGGGATGGCAGATGGACTGGGAAGAGGTCCGTTTCACCGCCCAGTGCACGCCGTTTCGCCACCTTGCCTATTTCCCGGACATGGATCCGGTCTGGCGCTGGTTCCGGAGAAATTTGCAGGATCTTGAAACGCCGCAGATGATGAATCTATTTGGCTATACCGGGGTCGGGACGCTGGCGCTGTCCGCGGCCGGGGCCAATCTGGTGCATGTCGACGCGTCGAAGAAATCGGTAACGGCGGCGCGCGACAATGCGGCCCTTTCGGGCATGGCGGAGCGGCCGATTCGCTGGATCATCGACGATGCCGCCAAATTTGCCGCGCGGGAAGTCCGGCGCGAACGGCGTTATGACGCGATCCTGCTCGATCCGCCGAAATATGGCCGGGGTCCGGATGGCGAAATCTGGCGGCTCGAGGAAGATCTGGCCGGGCTGGTCGAGAATTGCGGCAAGCTGCTCGATGCCGACAGCCGCTGCCTGTTCCTGACCGTCTATGCCGTGCGCATGTCGGCGCTGGCGCTGGGCGCGCTGCTCAACGAAAAACTGGCCCATCTCGGCGGCACGATCGAGGTGGGCGAACTGGCGGTCCGCGAGGAGGCGCGAGGCCTGCTATTGCCGACCGCGATCTTTGCCCGCTGGTCGGCCTGACTTGCCATTTGCCCCGGAACATGATCAGGGATTATGCATGACAGATACATTGCTTTTGGAAGTCAACGATCTCGACGTTGACGTGCTGACCGGGATCTATTCCGAAGAAACCCACTTGCCGCAACCCCTGCGGATATCGATCGCGGCCGATATGAAGGTGCAGGAGCGCTATGACGCCGACACGCCCCTCGATCATTCCAAGAATTACATGGACCTGAAACATGCCGCAACCGAAGCACTGCCCGAGGGCGTGCATTTCAAGCTGATCGAGGCGGTTGCCGACCATATAATCGAGACTCTGTTCCTGCAGGACAAGAATGTGCTCAGGGTCACGGTGAAGATCGTCAAGCTGCTGATCTCCGAAAAGGGAGAGCAGATCGGCATCACGCTCAGCCGGGGCAGGCGATGACCGCGCCGCTCGCGCTGGTCACCGGCGGCGTGAAGCGGGTGGGTGCGGTGATTGCTGCGCGTCTGGCCGAATCGGGCTATGCGCTGGCGCTGCACGGCAATAGCGATGCGGTTCCGGAGCAGCGGCTGGCGGAAAAGCTGAGTAAAACGGGTTGCGCATGGTCTGCGTTCCAGCAGGATTTCACGATCGAGGGTGCCGCCGAGCAACTGATGGATCAGGTGGCCGGGCATTTTGGCAGGGTGCCCGATCTGATCGTCAACAGTGCATCGATTTTCGGGCAGGATGATGCTGCTGCGATCGATGAAAATATCCTGCAGGAGCATTTCAGGGTCAACAGCCTGGTGCCGGTGCTTTTGACGACCATCCTCTATCAGCGCCGCCCCGCCGGGAGCGAGCGGGCCTGTGTCCTGCACATATTGGATCAGCGGGTCCGCAATCCCAATCGCGACCAGCTCAGCTATACCTTGTCCAAACAGGCTTTGGCGGGGTCGGTGCGGTCGCTGGCGGTGGCCTGCGCCGACAGGCTGCGTGTCAACGGGGTCGCGCCCGGCCTGACCCTGACAGCGGGCGAATATGGCGAGGACCAGCTGGCCAATATCACCGCGATGATGCCGCTGGGCCGACTTCCTGTGCCGGACGATATCGCCGATGCCGTCCTCTATCTGGCGAGCGCGCCGGCCGTGACCGGGCAGATTGTCGATGTCGATGGCGGTGCCAATCTGAAGAGCTTTGATCGCGACTTTGTCCATCTGGGCAAGGATTGAACCAGAGATACGCCCCAAAGGACAGGTTTGATCAGGTCCGGAGATAGGTCATACAGCAAATATCCGAAGACCGGTCGTTATTGCGGCAGGTTGGATGCATTTGCAATTTTGAAAGGCTCATCATGCGTATTTCCCCCAAAATGATACTGACGACCGTCGCTGTCGTCGCTCTCGCGGCTTGTTCGACAGAAGCCCCCCAGGCCGCCGTGGACGAAGGTTCTGCCGATGCCATGATGGATTCGACCGAAACTGCCGAGCCCGGCACCATTGTCGATGTTGCTGTCGGCAATCCTGATTTTTCCACGCTGGTAACGGCGGTGACTGCAGCCGATCTTGGCGCGACGCTGAGTGGCGAAGGGCCGTTTACGGTATTCGCTCCGACCAACGCCGCCTTTGACAAGGTCGACCCGGACACGTTGAGCGCATTGCTGCTGCCCGAGAGCAAGGACGATCTGGCCGCGTTGCTGACCTATCATGTGGTCGCCGGTGAACTGAAAGCGGCCGATGTCGTCAAGGCGATCACCGATGGCGGTGGCAGCGCGACGCTGACGACCGTGCAGGGCGCCATGCTCAAGGCGACACTGGATGGTGATTCCGTGATTCTCGAGGACGGCACTGGTGCCAAGTCCACTGTCATCCTGACCGACGTCGATGCATCGAACGGCGTCGTTCACGCAATCGATACGGTTGTCATGCCAGGATAGTTTTCATCCCCCGAACTAGGATGGATTGGAAGGGCTTCGTCGACTGGCGGAGCCCTTTTCCATTGGCATTATTGGGGGTTTGCTTTCGCCTGCGGGCAGGAGTAACGCGCGCCTACGAATTTCATCATAGTTTGACCGCAATGGGCGGCGAACGGATTGATCACAGGAAAGGAAATTCATGTTTAACTCCCCCAAGATTATTCTGGCCTCGACCCTGCTGGCCCTGGTGCCGGCCTGTTCGCAGGAATTGAGCCAGGAGGAGCAGGAAATCCTCGACGCGCGCCTTGCCGAAGAGAAACAGCCAACCAATATGATCGCCGTTCTGCAGGGCAATCCCGACCTCAGCACCGCGGGCATTCTTGTCGGCCTGTCCGGTGTCGGTGCCGAGCTGGAGGGCAATGGTCCGTTCACTGCCTTTTTTGCGACCAATGAAGCCTTTAACAAAATGGATGCGGAACGGCTGGGCGAGCTGTTGACCGCAGACAACAAGGAAGAGCTGGCGAGCATCGCGAAATTCGGTCTGGTCAAGGGCAGCATGACGTCTGCAGATCTCGCCAAGGCCATTGCCGATGGTGGCGGCACCGCGAGCTTGACCACCCTCGGCGGCGGCACGATCAAGGCAAGCATGGACGGCGACAGAATCGTTCTTGAAGATGGGGCCGGCAACAAGGCGAACGTCACCAAGGCGGATGTTACGTCGACCAATGGCACGATCCACATCGTCGACAATCTGCTGATGCCGGAATAAGTCGGCAACGGCATAGACAAGGAGGGCCCCGCGTGATTGCGGGGCCTTTTTGTTGGGTGGGAATAATCATTCTCTGACTTTTGAATTTATTTCTGCCCTTGGTCCCGAGCCTGTCGACCCGAAGGGCGAGCGAAGCACAACGACGCTTCAAGGCGATAGGCGTGGTTCAACAGGCTCGCCACAAACGGTTAGAAGCGACGGAACGCAACACGGGAGCCTGAGATGCCGCATTATTGGCTGATGAAATCGGAGCCGGATGCCTATGGCTGGGATGATCTGGTCGCGGAGGGCGAGGGCACCTGGGACGGGGTCAAAAATGCCCAGGCCGCCAACAACATGAAAGCGATGCAAAAGGGTGACCAGGTCTTCTTCTACCATTCGCGTACGGGGCTGGAGGTGGTCGGCATCATGGAGGTGAGCGAGGAGCATAGCCCCGACGTGACCACCGATCCGGAACGCTGGGTGGTGATGAAGGTGAAGCCGGTGCGCAAGCTGGCGAGACCGGTCTCCCTGAAGGCGATGAAGCAGAATCCGAAGCTCGAGGATCTGGCGATACTCAGGCAGTCGCGGCTGTCGGTGGCACCGGTGACGGAAGTTGAATGGAAGGCGATTCTGGAGATGGCCGGGGAATGACCGTCGCGCTGGTCGGCATAGAGTGACATGCCGGCCATGCAGCCGTCCGGCAAATTTCGACTGATCGGCTGACGATCAACCGATCTAGCGGTTGATCGTCAGCCGATCTAGCGGTTGAGTTTTTCCGCCAATGCTTTCAATGCACCAGCATGATCATGATCACCCTTATTCTGCTCTCGCTGGGCCTGGCGATGGATGCCTTTGCGGCTGCGGTGGCGCAGGGTGCGGCCAGTCGCCCCAGCCGGGGCACCGCCTTGCGGATGAGCCTCGCCTTTGGTCTGGCCCAGGCGATCATGCCATTGCTGGGCTGGGGACTGGGGATTGCCTTTGCCGCATCCATCGACTCGGTTGCCCACTGGGTCGCCCTGGTGTTGCTGGGCGGCCTCGGCCTGCGGATGATCAGGGAAGGCCTGGACCGCGACCCCGACGAAGTTCTGAAGGAATTGTCCTGGTGGCCGCTGCTGGTCGTGGCCATCGCCACCAGCATTGACGCCGCCGTCGCCGGGATAACCTTGCCGAGCATTGGCGCACCGATAATTGTGGCCTGCGTTATTATCGGCCTGACCACCTCGGTCCTGACCTATCCCGGCGTCTATCTGGGCGCGCTGGCGGGAGCGAGGATCGGCAAATGGGCCGAGGTGATGGGCGGACTGATCCTGATCGGCCTTGGGATCAAGATTTTTGTCATGCAGCAGTTTTTCGGCGGCTGATTGGTTGGGGACGGGTTTCCGTTGCCTGTAGACCTATTTCTGCCGCAACCCGCTCACCGTCGCCCCGGCAGCGGTGAGATACTCGACATCGGTCTTCAGGTGCAGCAGTCGCAGACCCTTG
>Ga0209643_1001089_pt1 | contig 29365 bp, 8 predicted proteins | sample AutmiccBRH37_all_FD_187383 | JGI IMG/M metagenome (GOLD analysis project Ga0209643, IMG submission 187383) | Deep subsurface microbial communities from Mt. Terri, Switzerland - Autotrophic microbial communities BRH/37_all (SPAdes) (version 2) | ecosystem: Environmental > Aquatic > Deep subsurface...
AATTGCTTTATAAGATTCTCCGTTAATCTCAATTGTGGTATTATAATTTGGTAATTGGGTAGGTATTAGTTTCTTTTTTATATCTCTATTATATCTTGAATTCGCTAAAGTCAAATTGGAAAGTTCGTTATCAAACGAAATACTTGCAGGGATAGTATGTTCAATATCCACCGAAGTTCCATTTAGTAATTCTGAAAAAGCTATTACTTTGCCGGTATAGAGGCATTGCATTCCTTGCTCTAACCAAAGCTTATATTTTGTTAATATATTATCATCAACTGAGATATCGGGATAACCTGCTTCGGAAGCTGATTGAGTTATTTTATCAACTAAGGATTCATTCTCTTTCTGTCTTTCGTTTTTCCATCTTTCATAAGCGGCTCTTCTATTTGCATCATTAAGTTCTCTAGCAATTTCCACTACTACTCTGGTTTCCGAATCTATTTTTTCGGTTAATATAAGATGATTAATTAATTTCTTTAGTACGTAAAGTGTTTTAAGAGCCATTGGATTTTTTAATCCCTTGGATATCGGTTCCGGTGAACCTAATATTTTCTTTCCGTCTATCTCTTTAGCCGCCGGATAGAACTCACTCTCGGCAGGATGATATAAATATTTAAATCTCTCTTCATCCCATTCGGGATATTCTTTCTTAAGTAAAGTTTTTATCTGATCATCAAATCGCGGGACTTTATCATAAAGGACACCTCGTGAAAAATTGCCTCTGGTAATTAGTAAATTTTTGAAATTATCTCTTATTTCATTTATTAAATGATTCTGATTTTGTTCGCCCAGTTCAATCCATCTATTATTTCCCAAGACATTTATTATCTCATTCTCTACTAATTTATTTAGATTATCATCCGAAATGTAGGAGCTTTCTTTCTTCCCGTTCATTTCTTCATTATTAATATAGTTACTGATAAGGTTATTAATTATGGCGCTTTTATTTTTATTGGATCTTTGATTAATCATTAATCTATGGACATTAGCAATCAATTTTTCTTCTTCTTCACTCGTAAGAGATTGGTCTAAAACTTTACTAAGATTAGCCAAGAAAACTGCATCGCTATAAATATATCCCTGATGAAGGTATTTTAATATTTTCTTAATTGCGTTGATACTTAAAGCAGCAAATCCTTGTGGGATTTTTATCTTTGAAAATTTCACCGAATCCTCATCGCTGAGCTGCAATTTACTCTTCGCAAATTTAATCAGACTTTCACTATCGGTAAAAGTATATAGAACATGCCAAAGGTCTTCATAATCGTAGTAGCCTTTTTCTCCGTTTGCCGAAGAGGCTTTATTAATTGAGATTTCATAAACGTTGCAACCAAAAAGCTCTTTTAATGCTGCTGTTACGGGCATACCGCTCACGCTAACGTAGTCTTTGAAATTAAATTTATACTGGTTTTTATTGGGATCGATAAGTTTCATGATTTCGCTAAAATCAAAAGTCGGTTTACTCTTTCTTAAGAATAATTTAGAAATAATTTTTTCCTTTTCTTCTAAAGAAAGGTTTTGTTCTTCATTATTTTCGAGATTAGTAATTTTGATATTATTTAGAAATGCGAGAGCACGATATTCTTCAAATAGTGGATGACTAATGGGGCAGCGAGGTTTATTAATTTCGAAAGTACACTTACCGATATTTCCTTTTTGAGTTCTTAATGGTCTCTGCCATAGAATTGATTTTGCAAGATTTTTATAAAGTTCACTTTCAATATCTATCTCATTCTTAAGGCAGATCGATTTAAGTTCTTCTTCTACTAATTTTCTTAAGCTATATCGATTTCTTATTCTTTTTAAATTTTCATTATGATCAATTAACAATGCTTCGCTAAGAGAAACATTTTTATCTTTCATAATATTTAATGTTGCATCTGCACCCGCAATTCCTTTTTCATCGCTTCCTTTTAAAATTGTTTCGGACTCAGCTTCGTCTCTTCCTTTAAACCCGCGTCTTTGAGTTATGTGGTAAAAGATTCTTCCGAGTATAAGGGGATTATTGATTTTTTGTTTTGATGCGAGAGCCCTTAATTCATAAGGATTAATAAAATCGCTAATATTATCACCATCAAAATCCAATCGAATCCAAGCCAAAAATTCGGGAGAAGAGGGGTACTCATTTCCGTTTTCGTTGTCATATTTTCGCCATCGGTTTAATTCATCCATAGTAAGCGGACACATTGGAGGTGAGGCTTTTATTAGCGTTTCCAGTAATTGCCACTTGCGGTATCTTCTTGCATTATAGTTCCTTCTTTTACTTCTGCTCATTGTTCTTTGTTGTACAAGTGGAACTTCCACACCTTTTTCTTCTCCTACCCCTTTATCAAAAGTTAAAACAGTAGAAAAGACAATTTGATTTTCTCTTTGGGAAGTATCCCGCAAAGTGCAACCGATAGAATTTGTTCCTAAATCTAAGCCCAGAATTTTAGACATACTATTCTCCCAATTACTATTGTTATTTATTTAGATAATTCTTAAGTTACCTATGAAAGCTTTACACAATAAGGCTATAAGCCGAAGAAATTACTTTTGCCCTGCGTACTCCGTGGGGCTTTTTATTTTTAAACACTCCTATTTACAAATACTTTATTCTATTTTCTTATTTCTCTTTAATATTGATTATGCCTATAAATGTCGGCGATGTTTATATTAGTCTATATGTAAAGCAAATTTTATTTTTAGTTCTCACTCATAGTTTTCGAGTGCTTCTTTTGCGAGTTTTAGTACCATCTCTTTTAGTGGTGTGGGGCTAAGTACTTTCACTCCTTTACCACGGCTTACTATCCATGCCGCAATTTCATTGAATGAATTTACCGTTGTCTCCAATAATACTTTCCCATCTTCGGCAGGCGAATAACTAACATTCTCCAAAAGCAATTTCGGTCTTAATCTCTCCGCCCATTCGGTATCCATTAATATTTTTACTTCGATCTTGTCTTTGCCGAGATAACTTTTGAATGAGCCCGAGAATAGCTCTCTTATCTCTGATTGATTGTGTTTGGGAAAGGATTCGTTAGTTTGTTTAATATTCTGAATGCGCTCGAGTAAAAATTGCTTATAATTATTTTCGTGTTTTGCCAATAGCCGCCAGCATCCCTCCGATTCGTATATAATTAACGGTTCAATTTTTCTTTCGTCAGATTCCTGGACGACGGATTCCCGTCCATCAAGTTTTTCTCGATTAAATTTTCCCTCCGATTTTTCTCCACCGATAATCTGTTCCCCAGATATTTTTTGATTCGGTTTCTTGTAACTGATAATCACTTTTTTATTAGAATCAATTCCTCTTTGCAAATAGGACATTATCACAATCGCTTTGCTGCCGATTTTTTTTGTTAATGATTGAGTTGCACGATCGAATGATTTAGAATAAATAGTTGTTCCTATATATGATTCGAGTATCGGTTTTATTACTCCATCGGGCAATTCGCCATCGATAGAAATACCTTTTTTCGATCTCGAATGAATGCCGATTCCGCTGCTTCTGAAATCCATCATATCACGTTTTATCGTAAGGTCGTCAATCTCATATTCCATCGCTAAGTCGGGTATTAAATATTTCGCGGGTTCGTTTAAAACTAATCCAAGTAATTCGGTTTGCCTTTTTATTTTGCTCCGAAGGTCTTTCATAATCTCGCTCTTTTTTGTGGATGGTTTAAACTATTAAAAAATATCATTTAATGATACTCTTTCCTCCTCTTCTTAATTTATTTTTCAATTATTAATTAATACCGCATGAGAGGAATGGATGTAATGCTTGATATACTTGAAGATGGACCGGAATTGAGTCTATCTATAAATGAAATGAAAAATTATCTTCAATATAGAGCTATAAAAAAAATTAGTACTAAACCGGAAAATATAAAGCTCGATTTTGAATCAAATAAAGTATTTATAACAATTTATAATGAAGGAAGCTTGGAATATTATCCGGTAAGAAAAAGTTTTGTGATGAAATTATTCAGATGGTTTCATTTTCCGAGTTCGCAGTTTCGGTATCTCAATAGGGAAACTTTAGTCTCGGTGCTTAATGATTACTTAATAAATATAAAATCGATTCAGGTTACTGTTCACTTGGAAAATTTAAATGCTATTACTATCACTTCTAAAAATTTTATAGAAATATCTGATAATAGTTTGATTCGCATTTTAGAAAAATATAAGGTTTCATCAATAGAAAAAAATGATTATTTCACACGGTTTTATATTGAAACGGAGAAAGAAATATTTACAATAGGAGGGGATAATTTCAGTTATGGAATTAATATTATCAATTCCGAAACAGGATTTCATTCGCTCGCTGTTTATAGTTATATCAGAGGGTATTCTTGTTCTAATGGTGCGTTGATTAAAAATAAGAGAGATACTAACCGGATAACTCATTACGGACCGAGGAAGCTAACTTTTTCGGAAGAATTGGTTAGAGCAATTGAAACCGAAAAGGAAAATTTGAATCTAATTTCTACTTCGCTTTCAAATTTATCCAAAACTAAAATCCGAAATATTAAAGATGAAAAATATAGATTAGGCAAAGTAACAGGCGTGAAAGTATCTAATGAAATTTTTCGGAATTTATCGGAACGCTCCACTCTATATGAATGCTTTAAGGAAATAATATCTTTTTCAAATGAATCGGGTGCGCGAAGGAAACTTTTTCTGGAGGAATACGCAGGGCATTTTCTTAATTAAATAAAAATTCCGACTGTAGTTACAGTCATCTTGAGGGCGCCCTGCCGGGATTAATTTCTTGGCAGGGCAATTTTTTGGAAGGTAATTATTTTACTAAAATCTTATCTTTATACCCGATAATTATTTAATAGAGAGCCGGTTTGATAATCGAACTTCCCGAAATAGGAAAAACTGAATTTAGAAAAAATAAAAGGGCAAAGCATCTCAAGCTATCTTATAAACCTTTCGAGCATCTCGTTGTAACTGTCCCTTATTTTATGTCAATAAAATATGCGGCGGAATATTTGGATTCCAATCGTGATAGAGTAAATAAGTTCCTTGCACGAATCAAGAAAATCGAAAAAGATAAAACTCCCGTCAGCGATGAGCTATTAATACTAATGCGTAAAGAGGCTAAGGAATATTTACCGGCACGAGTAAGAGAGCTTGCAAAAATTCATAATCTCAAAGTCAATGATATTCGTCTCAAGAATCACAAAACTAAATGGGGAAGCTGCTCGGCAAAAAATAATATTAATCTTAATATTAATTTAATCCGCTTGCCCAATCGATTAATTGATTATATAATTATGCATGAACTCGCGCATACGGTTCATCATAATCATTCTGCCGAATATTGGAAATTTTTAGAAAAAATTCTCCCCGGAGGAAAGACTCTCGATAAAGAAATGAGAAGATATCGTGTCGGAATTTACTGATGTTTTTTTAGATTTTTATTCCCATAAAGCAAATATTTTTTTATATTAATTTTATAATCATTGTAAAATAGATAGGCAATATACATGAGGGCGCAAATCATGACTTGGCATATCCCATTTCTAAAAAGTGTTTCACATCTCTTTATCCGAGAGTGGCATTCCTATGCAATAAAATCAGTATCTTCAGCGTCCTTTCAAAAATTCGTATTCGAGTTTTCTTGTAAATAAAAGTAATTACTGAATTAATTTTTTTTTACATAAATAGGGTGCAGCCATGAAAAAGATTTTCTTTTTTCTAATTCTATTCTTCTCCATTTCATTAAATGCCCAATGGGTTTTCCAAAATTGTGATAACTCAGTAGCAAATAATTTCTGGGATTTAAACGCCAATTATAATAATAGTCCATTAGCACAGTTGAACTTAACTGATGTACCAGATTCGCACGATGGACCGGGCGCATTGAGAATGGATTATACAATTGGAGCAGGCGATTCTTGGGGAGGATTTATAGTAAGGGCTACGACTCCGATCTCAGGTTATTACGATTTCTCTGCAGGTGAATATATATCAATGTGGATTAAAGTAATCTCTCCTGTTGCTCTATCGAAAAATGGTACTACTCATTTAGAGCTAAAATTAGTTGATTACGATGAAAACTCCAATACAGATACGTGGATACAACATCTGCCTATTGATCTTGCTGATAATTCCGGAAACTGGATTAATGTACAGATTCCTTTAAACGTTACTAACGATCCGGCAACCGGATTTGTAAATCAATTTGCATTCGGTAATGGTCTGCTTGATTTGGATAAAGTCAAAAGTTTCGAGTGGGCATTTGTTTACAATACTTTGGGTGGAATGACTCCAAATCCCACTGCGTCGGGTTCTATAATAGTTGATAGCTGGGAATTAGTTGGAAGCAAGTATCCACCAATAACTACATTCGATAATACCGCAGTAAATTTCTTTAACATGGATGATATGGGATGGGCAGGTCCTACCGGTAAGGGTTCTATTCAATTAACCGATAATACCATAGATAAAATTGAAGGAAATAATTCTCTTCAATGGGATTATACTGTTAATGCCTCGCAAGATTGGGGAGGATATATTAGCATATATAAAGATATTGTAAAACCGGAAAATTTCGAGCAGAGAACAAACTTAGTACTTTACATAAAGAATCCAACTCCTCATACGGCCGTAAATCCCGATAGGCTTTCTCTTTTAGTTTATCTCGTTGAAGATAATACCGGTACAGAAGAAACTTGGCGCATTCGAGTGCCAATTAATCTTTCACAGAATTCTGAATGGATAAGATATATTCTTCCATTAAAGCAGGGATTACCGTCCGAGAGTAATATTATCCCGACTGATGCTTTTGCCAAATATATAGGCGATACCGAAGGAGATAATATTTTTGATCTTGATCACGTAATGAGATATGGAATTGAACTTGCTGCCGCAGGAAATTCATCCGGTGTTCAAGGCGAATTAATTAGCGGCACACTCATGCTAGATCTTTTCCAGCAGGGTGGTTCGGCACCTGATACTGAAGTCCCGGATGCTCCGGGCAATTTCACCGTAAATGCTTCCACATATTCTAATACTTTTACTTGGGATGATGTAACCAATGAAGGTTCAGGTGAAAAATATCTTATTTATGGATCGCAAACTTCATTTAATTCACCATCCGATCCGGGTGTTGAATTGATCGGATTCTATTATGAGAATGTAGGTAACGCAATCCACTATTTACGTTCACCGAAAGTTGATGCCAATGTTACTTATTATTATGGAATCCGATGTGTTGATTTAGCAGGGAACGCAGGACCTTTCGCATTTGCTAATTCTATTACTAATCTGGCAAAAGGAATAGGAGTAATTTCACTTAATCCGCCAACTTATTTTATTGCCGATGGCGATTTAAGTGAATGGGCTGCTTATCAACCGATTGAAATAAAACTAAGTAATAATACCGGTTTCACATTACCTCCTTTTCAAATTGATAACGATAATGATCTTTCCTGCGAAGCCAGAATTGCTGTTGATGATAAATATTTATATGTCGCCTTTGATATTGAAGATGATCTTATCTTCCCTGATGCGGCTTTTAATTCTTATGAAAATGATTCACCTGAATTGCTGATTGGATTATATAATCTGCTTGGTTTGCAGCATGATAGCTATCAAAGAGGAGATTTCCCTGATTATCAACTTCGATTTAATAAGTACTCTTTAAGCAGCGGCAATAATACGATGCTTATTAATAATATACTCTCGCCCGGTCCTAATTATGGATGGTTCGAAACCTTTCCTTCCGGATATGCAGTAGAGGCTAAAATCCCTCTTTCAGACCTCGCTTTTATGAGAGATAATTTTAATGATCAAAAAGATAAAATTTTCGTTCCGCAGCCCGGAATGAAAATTCCTATAGATTTTAATATAAATGACCAAGATGTGAGCGGAATTCGAGAAGGATTGCTTTTCTTTTCTCATAATAATCAAGATCAATCATGGAATAATCCGCAGAGATGGAGTAATACTTGGACCGATGATAAATGTTTGATTCTTACTTCTCCTAAAGCAAATAATATATTCGCTCCTAATGCCATTATACCTATTCAATGGAACTATTCAGGTGCGACAAATATCAAAATTGAGTTTAGCAGCAATGGCATTAATTATTCGGTTGTCGAGGCATCTGTCCCTGCTAACCAAACTTATAACTGGACAGTCCCAAATATCGAAAGTGGAAACTGCTATTTAAAAATTAGTGATGTTGATAATCAATTCTATTCATATAGAAATAGAGACCCATTTATTATTACAAACCAAAACTATACTATTGAATCGGAAGATAATAATGGATTTTCTAAGGCTAATCAGACTCAGATAGGAAGTATAATAACCGGAGAAATTTCAGTTCCAGAGGATTTTGATATTTATAAATTCACAGGAAATGCAGGGGATACAATTGATATTGAAGCAAACACACTTAACTCAAATTTATCCGGGATGCTGTTTCTTTTTGATGTAAATAAAAACCAAATAAATAGCTCTCAGGAATATTTAGGTAATTTTCAGCGTCAGCGAATTATTCATGTTCTCCCTGAAACGGGTGAATATTATATACGTATTTCCAATCTATGGAATTGGTACACTGATATGAACAGTTCTATTAAAGGGAATAAGAATTCTGAAATTACAGAATCTGTCGATAGAGGTACCTATAAAATAAAATTAAAATTATGGCAGATATCACCGCCTGAATTAAGTTGGAGAGTTAATAATTCAGATCTATTCAGTAATGATGCTAGAATTGCTATTGAAGCAGCTTCTAATGGCAATAATATTACTATAAAGTTTGAATACTCTACCGATTATTCTTATAATAATTCACTCCCGGATCAAAGCTTTCTCCCGGTATTTTGGAATTATTGGATAAATTCAGATAAACTTGAGGGTCTTACTCCTAATACGCAATATAACGTAAGGGTAACATTAGAAAGCGATTATGGCTCCATTCAATCTTTTGGTAAATTTACCACCCCACCGGTTTCTCCACACTTTATAAAAAAAGCAAATGTTGGGGGACAATTTAATGATATGGAATTCACTAGTGACGGAACTGCTTATGCTGTCGGCTCTAGTATATATAGATCATCGGACTTCGGAAACAATTGGGAATACGTTAATGCAATTCCATTTTATAGAGAAATTTACGCAATAGAAGGTGTAGGCACTTCTCAAATTGCCACTTTTGGTAATCATATAATTGTTAAGTCAATGGATGGTGGCGTTACTTGGGGACATGAAGAATTCACTAATAATAATTGGCGCGATCTCGATTTCTTTGATTTTAATAACGGAGTATTTTGCGGAGATGGAGAGATTATTATCAGCAGAGATAATGGGGCTAATGGAACTCATATTTATACCGGAGATAGAAGATTCAACCGTGTGGTAATGTTAGACCAAAATACAATCTATGCCGTAGGTGATAATAATACAATATATAAAACTACCGATGGCGGAGCTACTAATTCAATTACTACACATAATTACAGAGGCTGGCATCTGTATGGAATCGATTTTTTCGATTTTAATCATGGCGTGGCAGTAGGTGAACAGGGAAATATCCTTACTACAACAGATGGCGGTGTAACTTGGACCTTCCGCGATGGATTTAATAAAACTCACTATGACGTAAAAATGGTTTCTGCATCGGAATTTTATATTGTTGGCGATGAAGGAGAGATTCTTCATAGTTCCGATGGTGGTAATAATTATAATATAATCGAGAGCGGCACAAGAAATAGATTAAAAAGAATTACTCTTAATAACGGGAAGATATGGATCTGCGGTGATTGGGGTACGGTGCTAGGTCCTGCAGGTAGTCTTTGTGATATAGAATTTAATGTCGATATGAGAATTCAACATCTCGAAGGGAAATTTGATCCACTAACCGATGGAATATTTCTCAGAGGGTCATTTAATGGCTGGGCTGAAGAACCAATGACTGATCCTGATGGTAATGGAATTTTTTCGGCTACTTTATCTTTAACAAATATTTCTAATTATACATATAAATTCTTTACAAATTCTCAAACAGCACTTAATGGCGGATGGGAAGGCAATGTGGGATCCGGCGGTCCAAATGGTGATAGAGTACTTTTATTAGAGGATGAAACACAATTAAATTTACAACCTGTATTTTTTGATAATAAGTCACCTGAACTCACTTGGTACTCACAGATAAGAGTTGAAGACGGCGCCGATCTGTTCTCGGGTTTCTTTGGCACTCATCCAAATGCTACCGATGGAATTGACCAAAATATTTTTGAATCTGCTCTCCAATCAGTTCCACAACCAGGGAAGATTGATCTCCGTTTTGCAATTCTGGGCGGAGGTGATTTCTCAGTCCGCGATTTCAGAAATGATTCTGTGGAGAGAATCGAATGGATAATCAATTTCCAAAGAGGAAGCGGAACCGACCCGATAAAATTAAGATGGAATCCGAATGAATTCCCGGGTGATATCCTCATTAAAATTTCTGACTTGAACGGAACTGCTTTTGATATAAATATGATGGAAACCGATTTTATCGAGATTACGGATGAAAGTATTACATCGGTAAAAATAATATGCAAAAAGTTTCAAACAAAGCAATACGAACTTAATTCCGGTTGGAACTTGGTTTCAGTACCGGTAATGCTTCCAAATATGTCTCCTGCTGCTATTTTCTCAAATAGTGTCTCTTCGGTTTGGGGATATAATAGCGGCTATTATGCTGCTTCACCTTTAGAAATTACTAAAGGATACTGGTTAAAAAATTCTATCGATGAATCGTTCAATATCCGCGGCGTTAAACCGGAATCATTCATAATAAATCTTGTATCAGGGTGGAATCTTATCGGTATATTCGATAGAGATGCTATTATAACTTCTATCACTACTAGCCCTGCTAATATTATCTCTTCTTCATTCTTCGGATATAATAATGGCTATTATGTTCCTTTCAATCTCCCTTATGGAAAAGGATTCTGGGTGAAAACATCCGCATCGGGCACTATCGATCTCTCCCCATTCAAGAGTCCTTCTATTAAGAAAGAGAATTTCATTGCTTCACAATACACCTCAGCTCCGGAGATAAATTCTAATTGGGGAAGAATCTTAATAACCGATTCAGATGGAAGACAAGGCGTTCTTTATGATACCGATAAAGAGAAGGTAAATCTAAATTTATATGAAATGCCTCCAATACCTCCGAGCGGAATTTTTGATATCCGGTACGAATCAAACCGCTATGTGGAAAATTTAGGCAATAATACATTAGCAATAAAAATTAATTCCGATAGATATCCTATTAAGATTAAACCTGATGGAATGGATTTAAATATCGAAGGTGTAGTCGTTAAAAATGGTACAGAGACTACTCTCAATAAAGAGATGCCCGGAATAGTAAATGTTTCTCGAGTTGAAATACCCGTAAACTTTATACTAATGCAAAATTATCCGAATCCATTTAATCCATCTACTATTATAAAATTCGGACTTCCGGAGCGGACAAATGTACATCTCGAAATATTTAATGTACTAGGTGAAAGGGTGGAGGAACTTATTAATAAGGAGATGGAACCGGGATTCCACGAGATAACCTGGAATGTAAAATCATTACCGAGCGGCGTTTATATCTATTCGATACGTACATCGCAATTTAATGACATAAAGAAAATGATGTTTATAAAATAAAATGAGGCGCAAGAAAATGAAACGGTTAATTATTAGCTTCATCTTTTTTCTTATTTCGTTCTCTTTAATAAATGCGCAGTTCGATAAGAATGCATTTAATAAAAGTCCACTAAAGCGAAATGAGATGAAATTAAAATCTCCCACTGCTGCAAATGATTATAGGGATCATACTTATTTCAATATCAACAATATTAATACGTGGCATTTTAATAATAATATCACGGATAATAATGGCGGATTCCATTTCCCTAATTATGTTGGAAGTCCGGTAGCAATCTATCAATCAGGATTTATATGGGGTGGTAAGATTGATGGCAATATCCATGTCGGTGGTTCTGCCTATTTAACCGGATTACAACCTGGTAAAATAAAAGACGATGGAACCCCTGAAGACCCTTATTTAGAAATAAACAGAATTTGGAGAGTGAGACCCGATTACCTCACCGCCGATCTTAGCAAGGAATATAATTCAGGTGAAGGAAGTATCGAAGAGATAAGAGCTGAATATCAATATTGCTGGAATAACTGGCCCGTGGATCGCGGTGCTCCTTTTCAGGATATGAATGGCAATAATACTTGGGAACCCGAATTTGATATCCCCGGTGTCCCTTATGCTTCGCAAACTATCTGGTATGTAGCAAACGATCTTAATTCAAATCTCACTACTCAAATGTATGGCTCTGAACCGATGGGTATTGAGCTTCAAGTTACAATTTGGGGATTTGCTGATCAGACTGCTCTTAACAATACCACATTCAGGAAGTTTACTGTGATAAATAAAAATATCGATCAAAAAGATTTTACCGACTTATATTTTTCGCTTTGGTCTGATCCTGATCTCGGCAATGCAAATGATGATAATGTAGGGTGTGATCCTGCTCTTAATCTTGCTTATTGCTATAATGGTGATTCTTATGATGAAGGAGGATATAATGACTCTCCACCGGCAATCGGTTATAAGTTACTGCAAGGTCCCATAGTTTACAGTGCCGATGGGAATGATCAAGGATTCTATAACGGTATGTGGCAACCTAATACTCTTAATTTACAAATGAATGCTTTCTATTTCTTTTTAAATGGAATACCGGAATATACTGATCCTGATCAGGGGAATTATACCGGAACGATCCAATTTTATAATTTTCTTCGAGGACTAAAGAGGGATGGGCAGTCATTTATTGATCCCAATACAAGCCAGCCAACAGTATATCCGTTTAGCGGTGATCCTTTTCTTGGCATGGGTTGGATTGATGGACAGTCCTTCCCTCCGGGCGATAGAAGACTCGGGCTGCCGGTCGGTCCAATTAATCTATTTTATGGCGAATCTCAGGATATCGTATATGCCGTTATTATGGCTGAGCCCGATCCTATCTTTAGCAATCCTTCTGTTATTGCTTTTAATAAGGCGAATCAAAAATCCGTTCAGAATCAAATGGCAGGTGAGCCTTATCTACAAGTAATTAATAAATTAAAAATAGATGCCGCTACAATTCAGAACTTTTATTATGATAAAATTATTCTTTCTCTCGATGGACCTTCTCTTATAAAAGATTTTGCATTGACTCAAATTCTCTCACACTTTAAAGCATTAACACCCGGAGAGACTATCACTTCTTCTGAATGGTATTTCGTTAAACCAACCGGCAGTAATGCAACTTTATCTAATTTTTCTGATGCAAGCGTTTCACTTCAGACCGATATTGAAGGGTATTATACCGTATATCAAAAAGTAAATACCAGTCTCGGTAAAGAAGTAACGGCAGAAATCAGATTATTTGCCACAAGCAATAAACCACCGGTTCCGTCCTTTACTTTTACTCCGGCAGAAGTAACTTGGGGTGATTATATTTATTGCGATGGAAGAGAAACGGATGATTTTGATAATGATCCTCTCTCTCTTGAATGGAGAGCTAATGCTATTGAATCTTTCACTTATGATGATAATCGTTTATTTAAATTTATTCCCTATTCCGCCGGGTATCAAGATATCGGTCTCACTGTAAAAGATCAATTTTATGCTGAAAATATAACGCAAACAATAAAAGTAAATCCGCTTCTAAATAATATTAAAAAGGATTTTTCTATTTCATTTCCCGAATGGCAAGGCGGAAGAAGAGCTACTTTTATAAAAGATAATTTTATGTTTGTCGTGCCCGATGGCGCAAATAAACTCTATATTTATGAAATCCTGCCGACTACTTTAAATAAAGTTAAGGAATTAGATATACCCGGTGTTACAGGTATTGCTAATTATTTGAATAATAAACTTTATTTATGGATGGATGCCGAGGATAATTATGGATTCTATTTTACTGCCGCTGGTCACCTTTCTATATATAACGTAATGGGCGATTGGGTACTAACTCCACTGATTGAAAAATATAATATCAATGGTGATGTCTTATCCATACAAAATTTCGGTGATGATTATGTACTAATGAATGAATATTCTAACGTTTTCAAAATCTATAAAGTAGATCTATTTACCGATCCCACTGCACCACAAATACTTGGCACTTATGATCTTCCTAATGATAAAATAAGAACGAGAGTAACAGTTGTCGGTGATAAATATTGGCTCGGATTAAGGACTAATGATTATACTCATTCAATTAATATTTATAATCTTTCCGATTTCACACTTGCAAAAACAATTCAGCTCGGGCAGGATAATTCCATTTCTTGGACTATAAGTAAAGTCAGACCTGATATTCTGATTGTGAATAGAAGATATAATTGTATGCTATATAGCATCGATAATAATCTCAATATAAATCAAATTGATCAAATTACAATCAATCCGCCATTTGAACTCCAAGACCAAGGAATATGGCAAAACTTTGGTAATAATTATAGCGGTTATTTCCTCACTCCCGAGCTATTTGCAATTAATAAATTCGGAGGTACACAATATTTTGATTACACTCCATCCTCTTCGCTCAAACTCGATTATGCTAAGTTTTTCTCTAATCAAACATTGCCTTATTATAGTGATGGTTTCTTAAATATTACCCCGTCTAATTTTGTTAATGAATTTGTGAGATACAGTTTTATTGAACCGATTCCTCCAAAAGTAAATGTAACTTTTAGGGTTGACTTAAATCCGTTAAAAGCGATTGGTATGTTTGATCCGGAGAGCGATTATTTTGCCGTAAGCGGTACGTTCTGGAATTGGGGTATTTATGAAATGATGAAAGATAATGACGGAGATGGAATTTATGAATTTACATCCTTAATGCCCGGCAATAAAACTTATAAATATAGCTTTCTGCTTGAAAGAAACGGAGTGCCCGATGGTATTTGGGAAAAGAATCCTCTAAGAGAATTTACTGTTGGTACTACCGATATAGAACTGCCAATTGTATATTTCGAGAATATGACTCCCGCAGAATCGGGCAACTGGTTCCAAGCAATTAAATATTATAACGATATCGACTGGCATCAGCAATATATCTTCTTCGGTGAATTCGCATCTGCTACAAACGGCGAGGACAGGCAATTAGGTGAATCATATTTCCCATTCTCCTTTAATGACGATGTTCGTGATATTCGTTTCACTTCTCAAGGATTATCGGAGGGAACGATTAATGATTTCAAATCGATCTCACCGGAGAGAAATATTTGGAATATAAAAATTAATTCTACTCCGGATAAATATCCTATAATTTTAGAATGGAATAAAGATGCATTTCCGCCCGGCAATTTTATTTTGCAGGATAATACGGCACGTTTTATAAATGTTAATATGCGCTACTTTGATAGAGCAGAAATCTATAATAAAGATATTAGCGAATTAAAAATAGTTTATGATAAAGGACCGATTACACGATTGATAGTCTCGGATCTTAGCGGAATATGTACCGGTATAGATTTTGGATTACTCGAAAATGCTACCGATGGAATTGATCTGACAATCGGTGAGAATCCATTGCCTCCGCCTCCGCCCGATGGTATTCTTGATGCTCGATTTAAGATTCCGGAAACTACCGATTATACTCAATCTGATTTTAGAGCTAAAAATGTCAAGACCGCTAAATGGACTTTTGATTTTAAGCCCGGCGCAAGCGGCTACCCGATGAAAGTTAAATGGAATATTGCCGATCTTCCTTCAGGCGATATTTTTATTTCATCAGTCGATAAATCTATTGATATAGATATGAGAACTCAAGATAGTGTTTTAATTAACAATATAAATATTACACAGTTATCAATAGAATTAACTAACCAAATATGTTCGGTTGTTCCGCTTCAAGCCGGTTGGAATATTATTTCTATTCCCGTAACAGCTCTTGATATGACTCATGCAACACTATTCCCTAACGCAACTTCACAAGGTTGGAAATATAGTAACGGTTATATTTCGGAAAGTAATTACTCTAATGGTTTTGGTTATTGGATTAGATACCCCAACACTGCTGATATTGATATATGCGGAAGTACTGTTAATAAAACAACTATCGATGTAGCCGCGGGGTGGAATCTTATTGGAGTTTATGATAAGAATGCAATGGTAAATAATCTTACTACTACACCTGCAGATAACCTGAGCAGTAATTTCTTTGGTTATGCTAATGGATACAATATTCCAACTGAATTAAAATCAGGTTTTGGATATTGGATTCGCGCAAAGCAGGATGGTGTAATTAATATTAATTATGCGCCTCCAAAAGCGAATTCTATATTTGCCATGGGATTTGAAATTAATAAAGAATGGGGAAAGGTTTCAGTCTCTGATTCTAAGAATAATTCAAGCGTCCTTTACTTGTCAACCGGAGAAGTCGGTAGTCAATTTGATCTTCCTCCTATCCCGCCCGATGGTGTTTTCGATGTCAGATGGGGAAGCAATAGATTCGTAGAGAGTATCAAATCAAATGAATTGATTCTCAATTCAGCTGTATTTCCTATTCGATTAAAATCAGAAAATATCGATCTATTATTAAAAGAAAAATCTTCCGGTAAAGTTATTGGAACACTTTTAAAAAGCAGTGATCCGGTTGTTGTTAATGAACTCCTGTTTAATCAACTAATCATTGAACCTCTTGAAATGCCGCTTTCGTATCAATTACTTCAGAATTATCCTAATCCTTTTAATCCTGCTACGATAATAAAATATGGCATCCCGGAGAGGAGCAATGTAAAAGTGGTTATTTATAATTCACTCGGCGAAATAATGGAAACATTAATTAACGAAGTAAATGAACCGGGATTTTATGAAGTAAAATGGAACGCCGCTTCGTATGCAAGCGGTGTTTATTTCTATCGCATCACTACTGATCATTTTACTGATATCAAAAAAATGATTTTAGTTAAATAAGGAAAAATAGAGATGAAAAATTATATTAAAATATTTGTCATTTTGTTCTCTATTTTGCCAAGCTTTTTATTAGGGCAATTGAAAGAGCAAAATGTGGCTACCAATAATGAACCACGATTATCTCACATTACAGGAAGAGCTAATCCTAATGTTGAATTTACTGTAGTCGATCTTTCACAATTAACCGAAAACGATTATTATATAAAATTCTTCGATGATGACGGTCGATTTAAATATCAAATCGATAATATTCAGACAAAAAATATAGTTGACCAAACTGCAATTTTATATGGCACTTATTTCGATGGGATGTTTATCAAATTTAGCAATAAACCCTTTGGACTTAAATGGGACTCAAAGAATTCGACTTCGAACCGTGACGATTGGGGATGGGAAGAGGTCTCGGGCACAAGAAGATTTACTTGGGCTAATGGAAATCCGACCGGTTTATTCAATTTAGAAACATTCGGTGCAGCCGAGGGTTCGCAAAATTCTATCGGCTGGACAAGTCCACGAAAAATTTTCAATCCGGATCAAGTAATGATAGTTGAACCGACTGAATTAAAAAAGATCGAAATACGTCTTGCTCATGTTGATTTCGATGGTGATTACAATCCTCCGATAAATATTAATGATGAGAATGTTTCTTATGGTTATCGGTATTTAAGACGTGCCGATCTGCCCGCTGCTCGTCCGGAATTTGCACCTTATATTAATAATACTGTATCGAGCGTTTATACATTTCAATCATTTGATAAAAATGTTCCTCTTTCGGTTTGGGATGTAACCGATCCATCGAATCCAAGAAGATTGGCAGTCGGTTTCCTTGAAAATAATGTCGTGGGAGGATTAGTTGACGGTAAATATTGGCCCGGAAGCAGCTCAAATATTATAGATAATGTGAACGCAAATAGTCCACGCGAATGGCTTTTTATTTTTGATGAAGATTATTCGGAGACTCCAAATTCGATTTATTGGGATCCTATTGCATATTCCGATGCACGAGTTATGTACACGGCTGTTTGGAATCGCAGACCCAATGCTAAGTTTTCTATAAATTATAGCGGAGAGGATCGCATCGCTTTTATTCCAAATATCCCTTTGTCAGAGCAAGATTCTTATATAATTACACCACAGCAGGGATCGATAGATCTTTCATTATCAGCCGGCTGGAATCTACTTTCATTGCCATATTTTACAAATATGAATCTCGCTACTAATATTTTCTCTAATAAAATATCTCCCGTATTTTCTTTTTTGGGTGGTTATACTAACAATTTGAATTTATGGCCTACTCGCGGTTTCTTTGTTAAATATCCCGCATCGGAGACTATCCCATTCAGAGGTGATTTTACAGGTGAAATTGTAACTTACCTAATGAACGGATGGAATCTAATTGGTATAAGTAAGTGGGAATTAGATCCTGCATCTATCCAAACTTCTGTACATCGAGCTATTGCCACACCTTTCTATAAATTTAATTCAGGTTATCAAGTTGCCACTTCGCTCGAACCGGGAAAAGGTTATTGGGTTAAGAGTAATGAATCATGCTGGCTAAGTTTATTGCCTGTTCCATTCTTCCTAAAGAAAAATTCATCTACACTTGAATATAATACAGACGGATTTAGTTCCATCTCTTTATGCGATGCCAGAAACAACTCAATTTCATTATATCTTGCCGAAGAAGAAACAGGAGAACAATATGAACTTCCACCTATTCCACCTTCGGGAGTGTTTGATGTCCGCTTCAATTCAAATAAATCGGCAGAAAATATTTCCGGCTCATGGAAAACCATTCTTATTAATTCAGCCGAATATCCGGTTACTATTCAATCCGGAAAAAATATTTTGATTCGCGATTATTCCGGTGTTGAAATAAAGCTTTCTGCCGGCGAGAAATTTGTTATCAATAATCCCGCTATCGAAAGATTAGAGATAAAAGATATGCAGCTTCCGGTGGAATATTCATTGATGCAAAATTATCCTAATCCATTTAATCCTACTACTACAATAAAATTTGGTATTCCTGAAAAGACTAATGTAAGCTTAGAAATTTATTCGCTTCTTGGCGAGCGTGTAGCTCAACCAATAAATGCAGTATTAGAAGCAGGGTATCATGAAATCAATTGGGAAGCATCTCATTTATCAAGCGGAATTTATATTTATAAAATAATTACGAATAATTTTTCGAGCGTTAAAAAAATGATATTTATGAAGTAAATTAATTGCCCTAAATTCGCGTGCCTCAGAAGTAAAGCCGACCCCGTGTCGGTTTTGCTTTAAATTTTTATAAGAAAGTTATTTACTATTTAGTATATTTTTTTTATTTTAATAACAATTATTGAGGGGCAACAATACGAAAAATATCTACAATTAGTAAGCTAATTCTGTCCTTTCATTTTACTCCATTCTCTGCTGATCTCTTGTTTGATATTTACGTCCTTCATAAAATAAGTTTAAGATGAGCTTGGTGGCGCAGCGGGCAATCTTTTTCTGAGACATAATTACTTTTTTTTTCTGATGATTTTTAAGGTGAGCTTGGTGGCGCAGCGAGTAACCTTTTTTTGAAAAATAACCTCTTTTCTTCTATTGAATATTAGGGTGAGCCTGTTGGCGCAACGGGCAGCCTCTTTTTTTTGTCTATTCTTTTATTTATAAATATAATTCGTTAAGCAATTTTAATTTCTTATTCATGAAGGGCGCATTATGAAAAAGTTATTTGTTGTTTTATTCGTTTTGTTTATTCCTGCTCACCTTTTCTCTCAATCCATCTCTCTCCAAATTAATCTCAGTAATAATCTCGGCAAATCTAAAATATTAAATATCGGTCTCGACCCTTCTGCTACTGATCTATTCGATGTATCATTAGGCGAAGATGAACTTCCTCCCAGTCCACCTGAAGAAATTTTTGATGCTCGTTTAATTATTTATAATTCTTCAATGGCACCTATTGGCGGTTCATTATTCGATTATAGAAATGGTTCAAATAATTTCCTCGGCGAAAAAATATATTACTTAAAGTATCAACCGGGTACGGGCACTACTATCAATATCGCTTGGCAACTACCTGCCGGTGTTATTGGTAAACTTCAAGATCGCATTACAGGCAATTTAATAAACCAAGATATAAAGGGTACAGGAAATTATACAGTCTCCGATCCATCTACTTTCGATAAACTCAAAATTACTATTACTTATCTTCTCAATAATTTATCTGCACCGGTCTTGGATTCTCCGGCAAATAATTCTACGGGTCAGCTAATTTCTCCGACTCTCGCTTGGAATGCAGTTTCTTTCGCTACTTCTTATAAATTAATTGTTGCCACAGATAATGCTTTTGCAAATATCGTTTATCAAGATTCCACAATCACAACCACCTCCAAAACTGTAACCGGATTGCAAGGGAAGAAACAATATTTCTGGAAAGTGAGAGCTAAAAATCCTGATGGTAAATATCCCATTACGAGTTTTTCCCCGAACTGGAATTTTACAACTAAATCGGGTACACCTGTAAGCATTTCCGTACTCCCCTCAAGTATGGATTTGCTTGCCGGCACTAATACTACCGTTACCGCTCAACTAAAAGATACTTGGAATAATAATTCTGAAACTCAAGGAGTCATTATTACATGGACTTCTTCTAATGGTGGTTCATTTAGCGAGGCAACTTCCAATACCGATAATACAGGTAAAGCCACTGTAACTTTTACACCATTAACGGTTGCAGGTACTGTAACAAAAGTAAAGGGAACTGCCGCTACCACACCTGTAATCTTTGCAGAAAGCGGGAATGTTACTACTCTTACAGCAGCACCTGCTAAATATATTGTTACTTCTAATGATTATAATCCATTCGTGAATGCGCTAGTAAATATTACTGCTCAGTTATCGGATGCTTATAATAATTCTGTTGCAAGTTCGGGCAAGATCATTACTTGGAGTTCTTCTTCGGGTGGAAAGTTTTCTGCAGTCACTTCAAATACTGATGCTTCGGGTAAAGCAATAATTAATTTTACTGTAAGTGACATTGTGGCTGCTGTTCATACTGTTACAGCTACCGATAATTCGAGTCCGGCATTAACAGGCACTTCATCAAATATTACGACTAAACTTATATCGCCCGCAAAACCTATACTCCTATCTCCTTCAAATAATTCAATTAATCAAAATGCTTCGGTAGTATTAAAATGGTATAAGGTAAAGTACGCCGCCTCCTATGAATTGATTATGTACGAAGCCTCCGATTTTAGTACTTCGGTACATACCAACACGGCAATTATAGATACTACTTATGCCGCACCTGATATGAATTATAGCAAAACTATATATTGGAAAATTAGGGCAGTAAATGCCGCAGGTAATAGTGATTATTCCGAACCATTTAATTTCAGAACTTTATTAAGTCAAAGTATTACGCTTGCAGTCGGTTGGAATATGGTCTCAGTGCCGGTAACATTGGCTAATATGAGTGTGGCTTCGATCTATCCCGATAAAGTATCGAGCTTATATAAATTCGCCGATGGTTACACAACCGAAACTACACTTTCAATCGGAGTTGGTTATTGGGTAAAATATAATAGTGAGAAGAATATTAATTTTATTGGCTCTTCTTCGCCTACTAATAAAGTGGCGATTAAAACAGGTTGGAATATGATTGGTGTATATGATTCACCAGTTACGGTGGGGCAAATTACTACCGAGCCGGCAAATTCTATTTTTTCCTTCTTTTATGGTTTTAATGATGGCTATACGAAAGCTGAAACTTTGGAACCGGGTAAAGGATATTGGATAAAAGTAAATGCCGATGGCAATTTGGTTTTACCATCTGGTTCAGCTAAAAATACTGTTTATACCGAAAAATTTGATTTAGATGAAGATGCGGGGAAAATTACCTTTTGTGATAGCAAAGGTAAAAGTACCTCTCTCTCATTAGTAAAATCAGGGAATAATCTTGAAATGTCAGAACTCCCTCCGATGCCGCCATCGGGGATATTCGATGTTCGATTTGCTTCTAATCGATTTGCCGAAGCTCTTATTAGTGGGCAGTGGCAGCAAGTTTTGATCTCTTCTAATGATTATCCCGTTACCGTATCAGCAAATAATATTTCACTTAAAATCAGAGATATTTCCGGTGCGGAGAAGATATTACGAAAGGGAGAGAATTACGTTATTACAAATCCTGCAATCGATAGAATAGAAATTTCACCGCTTGAAATCCCCACTGAATATCAATTGCTTCAAAACTATCCGAACCCGTTTAATCCGACTACTACCATAAAATTCGCACTTCCCGAAGCGGTGAGAGTGTGCTTGGAAGTATATAACGTACTCGGTGAGAAAGTAGCGGAATTAATAAATTCCGAATTGGAATCTGGCTATCATGAAATAAAATGGGAAGCATCAAATCTCTCCAGCGGTGTATATATATATTCATTAAAAGCAGGCAATTTTAATAGCATCAAAAAAATGATATTAATAAAGTAAACTTATAAAAAAAAAAGAAGATAAAATCTTCTTCGAGGGCGAAATGAAGAAATATCTATTACTAATTACATTTATTCTCCTTACGAATATCTCCGCACAGAGTTATAATCCTGCCGATATAAAAGATAATGATATTATAAAATCTGATCCAAGAATGGATCAATTTAATTTTGTGCCGGGGCAGATACTGATTAAGTTCAGGGATGATACCAATATCTATCTCGCAAAAACTTCAGGCGGTAATTCAGTTCTCGGTATCGCAAAGATAGATCAAATACTCTCGAAGTATAAAATGCAATTGGCTGCAAAATTATTTGAAAATGAAATAAAGCAGCCATTCCCTAAAAAACTAAAAACATTTTCAGGCGATGAACTTACAATTCCTAATCTCCATAATATTTATAAACTCGAATTCGATTCCACCGAAAACATTTTTCAAATTATTGATGAACTGAAAGAGGATTCGGATAATGTGGAATATGCGGAGCCGAATTATATTTTAAGAATGGTCGATAGCAAATCCCTCTCTTCCGAGCTAAGCCAAGAGGAGATGATAGAGTGGATAAAAGATCATCCCGATACAAAAACGAATTTTTCTGCTTCTCCAACCGATGTCGGTGAAGCTGTGGTTCCGAATGATCCCTTGTTTTCAGAGCAGTGGGGAATCAATATCACCGAAATCGATAAAGTTTGGTCTGAAGCTATCGGCGATACTTCGCAGGTGATCGCAATTCTCGATACGGGTATTGATTGGCTCCATCCCGATTTGATGAATAAGATATGGACTAATCCCGAAGAAATACCCGATAATGGATGGGATGATGATGGCAATGGATTAGTCGATGATGTTAGAGGTTGGGATTGGATTAATTGGGATAATAATCCGCGGGATGATAATGGACATGGAACTCACGTGGCAGGAATTGCAGCCGCCGAAAGTAATAATGGAATCGGGATCGCAGGAGTAAATTGGAATGCTAAAATAATGCCTTTAAAAATCCTAAGTTATAATGGGTACGGAGATGCCGCAAGAATAAGTGAGGCAGTTCAGTATGCAGCAAGTAAAAAAGCAACAGTTATTAATATGAGCTTTGGAAGTTATGCTAATTCATTTACATTGAAAAATGTTTTGGCGGCTGCTTATGGAACTTGTGTTTTAGTGGCGGGAGCCGGAAATGATCATTATGATATTTATGATAAAAACTTATTCGGAGAATATCGCACTTCATTTCCTGCCGCATATAGCTTTGTTCTTGGTGTTCAAGATAACTACACATCACCTCCATACTCAAATTATGATAGTGATGGTCCTATCTACTCAAGATATGATGAAGGTTATAATTATGAATTACAGACAGCGGGATCGGGTATTATAAGCACCTTCCCGGGTGGAAAATATAAATCAATGACGGGTACTTCTATGGCATCTCCTCTCGCTGCCGGCATGCTCTCTCTCTATAAATCGTATTTCAAAGAGAGAAATAATGAAGATCTATGGGCTGATTTTATTCATTCTTCTGAATTTGTTAATCTTCGCGAAGCTATGTTCCCGACTAAAATTAGAAAGCCAATCTTTGATTTAATTTCTTTCGCATATAACGATTCCACTCTCGACTCCGATAATGATAATCAAGCAGATGCGGGTGAAACCATTAATCTCTCGGTTATTATTCGTAATACATTTGCTAAATCAGATAGTGCGAAAATAAAATTAATTATCGATCCCGATAGCTATCCATATTATAAAGATTATATTCTTTTTGAACGTGATGAAATTTTTCTTGGCTCTATTTCTACTTATGCAAGAAAATCGAATAAGCTAATTCCATTTACTTTCAAAATTAAGAACGATTTCCCGAATGAAATGAGATTTGAAATGGGAGTATTGATGTGGGATGAACATTATAAAGATACTACATATCAAAAATATAGTTTTAGCGTATTTAATGGAACCGAATTAGCGGGAATTATTGAAGAGGATATAATCCTTACACCCGACCGATTATGGATGATAAATAATAGCGCACGTCTTTCGGAAGGGAAAAAGATGATAATCAAAGCCGGTACTCATTTAATTGTAAATGCTTCATTTGATAATAGAGGTACTATTGAAATACATGGAACTCCCGATAGTTTGGTGATTATGGAGGGAAAAACCATTAATCCCTCATACAGTAAATATGCAACATTCAATATGAATGGAAATGATTTAACTGGCGGAAGATTTGAATATTGCAATATAAATAATAGTGGAATTAATACGGGAGATTATTTCAAGTGTAAATTCCTTATAGGGAAAAGATTTGGAGGAGTTAATCTTAATAATTGCATAGTTGATGGCTTTTCAGACGGAAATTACGGGTACACTTTATTCCGTGATTATATTGCAGATACATTAAAAAATAATATTGTCAAAAATTCTGTTGTAATGGGATTTGGTGGATCGTGGATTCCTAAGGATATAAGTGTATTTAAGAACAATTTTATAAATGATATTTTTTATTCTAATGAGGGGAGATCTCCTGTTTTTGGTGCATGGCAAAATGTTAGAAATAATAATATTATTAACGCAATTTCATATTTAGGTTACTTTTATCCCCACTATGCGGACGAAAGAAAAACAATTTATTTATATTCAAATCCCGATTCAACAAAAATCAAGAATAACAATCATATTTTAGATAAAAGTGCTAAATGGGTATATTTTTGTGAAACTATCGGTTCCTCTAATTATTTTAACTTCCCTAACCAATATTGGGGGACATCTAATGTTGAAAAAATTAGCAAACGTTTTTATGATTTTCGTAGTGATGCTACTCGACCTCTATTAAGTATAGAGCCTAAACTTAATGCTCCGTCAGATTCGGCACATGGAATTGTTTGGAAAGTGTTGGTTAATGGTAAAGATGCTCAAGATGAATATGTTGATCCTCTCGGAGTCGGCATTCATAAGTTTGAAGTCTATTTCAACAGAGAAATGGATAGAAACTACCCTCCCAATATTTCATTCGGAGTACGCGAACCGTTTACGCAACAGCCGGTAAAGCTAAACGGGAGCTGGTCCGATGACGGGAAAATTTATACTGCTTATAAGAAAATAGAACTTTATACGGGAGACGGAATAAATACAATCCGCGTGGCTGATGCACGAGACCCGGAGGATTTTGAAATTCCGATAGAAGATTGTCGTTTTGAATTTCTAATAAATGCCGCAGGTTCTGCCTCTATTGATTTTACTGTCGCTCCGGGTATCGGAAAGGTTGATCTCGAATGGACTACTCCATCCGACTTGCCGACACTCCTCGGCTATAATATCTATCGTTTCGAGCATATAGATGATACTACTCTTACCGCACCTCAACAGATTAATACTTCATTAATCACGGATACTCTTTATACCGATTTTGCAGTTCAGCCATTAAAGAAATATTACTATCAGTATAAAGTGGTAAGAACCGATTTCTCCGAATCCGATTTCTCGAAAGTTGTAAATACAACAGTTCTTACCGCAACTGCAGGAGATGCAAATGGCGACCTCGCAGTTAATATTCTCGATATCACAACAGTCGTAAATTATATACTTGCTCAAAACCCTCAACCTTTTATTCTCGCTGCCGCCGATTTTAATAATGACGGACAAGTAAATATTCTCGATATCGTAGCTATAATAAATAAAATCTTGAATCCTAACGGCGGAGCTAAGATGCTTGCAGGCAACGCTCCCAAGATTCGTTTTACTGATACAGGAGCTTACTTAAAGAACGGAATTGGAGTGGCAGGACTAGAGTTGAATATAGCAGCACAGGGAGTAAAAGAGGGAGACCTAATTGCAGGAAGTTTATTAAAAGGAATGGAGTTCTCATACAAAATAGAAAACGATACGATAAAAATAATCGCATACAGTTTTAAGAACGAAACAATATCCGGAGAGGACGGAGCATTATTCACATTAGCAAAAGGTAAAATCACTAAGCTAATTGATCTCAAAGCAGCCGATAAATTTGGTAATAAAGTGGAAGTGGAATACAGCAACGATGATATAGTTCTCCCTACTGAATATATTCTTTATCAAAACTATCCAAATCCATTTAATCCGGTTACAACAATAAGATATGCACTACCCGAAAGGAAGAATGTAGAGATTACGATATATAACATACTTGGACAGAGGGTAAAATTATTTACTGAAGAGAACGTCTCGGCAGGTTATCATGAAATAAAATGGAACAGCCGGAATGACCATAATCAAATGCTTGCAAGCGGTGTTTATATTTATCAAATCAAAGCAGGCAATTACGTTAATCAGAAGAAGATGATTTTACTGAAGTGATAATTATGAAAAAACTAATATTAATTCTCGTTTTCTTTTGCGGAATAGTATCGGCTCAAAACGTAATTAGTGCCGGCAGTTACTCCGGATCACCGACTGAAAAAATCGCAATAAATATCAATGTAGCAAATGCCGATCCTTTTACTGCTTTCCAAACCGATATTCAATTACCGAGCGAAGTCAGGTATGTTAATAATTCCGCTGCATTAACCGATAGAAAAAACGATCATGCGATGACCGCTTCTTTATTAGATAATAACCTCCTCCGAATCGTTGCTTTCTCTATGAATAAGAATTCTTTTTCGGGCAATGATGGAGCGATTGTTTCTTTTGAAGTTACACTTAAATCCGAACCAGGGATTTATAATCTTACATTCAGCAATACGCTCCTTTCTAATTCTCTTTCACAGAATATCTTAACCGGCAGCGAGAACGGTTATATAAATATTATTGCTCCAAAAATATCTCTCGATAATTCTACACTCAATTTCGGAAGAGTGCCTCTTCTATCTTCTAATACTCAATGGCTAAGGATAAAAAATATCGGTACTTCAGATCTTTTAATTACTCGTATTTATACGGATAATCAATATTATGAAGTTATCGGTGATACTGCTTTTAATCTATTACCCGCAGAAGAGCGTTACGTTCAAATTAAATTCAATTCGGTAATTAAGGGAACGTATAACAAAAATCTATATATCGAGTCGGGCGATTTCGGTTCGCCAAAAGTAAAAATCCCTTTAAGTGTAGTCGCTTTTGCCGTTAATGAAATCCATTTGCAAGGTAGCTCGGGAAGATCGGGTACTATAATCGAATTGAAATTTTCCATAAATAATATGGAGCAATTCACGGGCTTTCAGTTCGAGTTAAATCTCCCCGGTGTCCTTCAGCTCCAACCGAATGGAGCGGAACTCGGAGTTAGAAAAGTTGATCACGTTATAAGCGCAAACACTATTTCAAACGGAAGAATAAGAGTTATCGCATTTTCACCTACTAATAAAAATTTTACCGGTACTGATGGTGAAATGGGCAATATTAAATTCTTGCTTGATGGCTCCGGCGGTTGGTATTATGTTGATCTCAATAATTCTTTTATTACAAATATTCAGAGCGAGAATATTATTTCAGCGAGCTTTGATAATTATGTTTCTATCGATGCACCCGATATATCTGGGCAGCAGTCTATAGAACTTGGTTCAGTTGCGGTTACCGATACAATAACCTACGATTATTATCTTTCAAATTGGGGAAACGATACATTAAAAATTAATTCAATTACTTTTAGCAATTCCGAGTTTTGGCTCGCAACCGCTCGTCCCTCAATAATACTACCTTCCGAAAATAGTTTATTAAAAATTAAATATCATTCTACATCGAAAGGGAATAAAGGCACAAAAATTACTATCAGGAATAACGATCCCGATGAAGAGCCATTTATAATTAATCTCTCTGCGAGCACATTTATACCCAATTTCCTAAAGGTGCAAGATGCAGAGGTAAGACAGGGTGATGATGTTACTTTATCGATAGATGCAGATAATTACGAATCAATCTATGCGCTTCAATTTGATATTCAACTTCCCGATTCGCTTAAGTATCTTTCGGCTGAATTAACCGCTCGCAAGCAGGATCACGTAATCGGAGTCTCTCAATTAACAAGCAATACATATCGTGTTATCGCTTATTCGCTAAGTATGAAACCGTTCTTAGGTAATAGCGGTGCGATAGTACAATTAAAAGCTAAAGCGGGAAAAGTACTCGGAACATTCCCGATCGATATTAAAAATTCGGTGATGTCCAATATTAATTCGCAAAATATTATTCAATCGGAGACCGATGGAACTATTTTATTCAAAAAAGCTTTTCTCTCTAAACAGGTAAATTATCTTCAAGGTTGGAATATGATATCGATTCCCGTAATCGAAGAAGATATGAATAAAACGCAATTATTCCCGACCGCCTTAACCAACGCTTTTGTATTCGATAATGGTTACACGATTGTAAATGAATTAACTACCGGTAAGGGATATTGGATTAAGCTTCCCTCCGCTCTTGCAAAAGGATTTTGGGGCGAGGAGAAGATTAATAAAAATGTGTATGTAATTGCCGGCTGGAATTTAATTGGTTTATTTGATAATGAGGTGGAGACTGCAACAATTACAACTGAACCTCAAAATATTATCTCTACTAATTTTTTTTCATTCTCAGATGGTTATATAAAAGCTACTACCCTTCTGCCCGGAAAAGGTTATTGGATTAAAGTCTCACAAAATGGAGTGTTACGCTTAGATGAAATTCCGAAATCTCCGGCTGATAAAATTACATTTGCATCGATTCAGTCTATCGATAATACCGAAGAATTTCTTCGCATTCATTTTACTAATAATAATGGTAAGGATGCAGAGTTAATGATTCTTTCATGTGGAGATGAGAATATTGATTTATATGAACTCCCTCCGATGCCGCCATCGGGGATATTCGATGTTCGATTTGCTTCTAATCGATTTGCCGAAAGGTTTGCTGCCGGGCAGTGGCAGCAAGTTTTGATCTCTTCTAATGATTATCCCGTTACCGTATCA
>Ga0209643_1001091_pt1 | contig 29312 bp, 19 predicted proteins | sample AutmiccBRH37_all_FD_187383 | JGI IMG/M metagenome (GOLD analysis project Ga0209643, IMG submission 187383) | Deep subsurface microbial communities from Mt. Terri, Switzerland - Autotrophic microbial communities BRH/37_all (SPAdes) (version 2) | ecosystem: Environmental > Aquatic > Deep...
ATTATGAATACATATAGTGCAATAGTGATATTTTATTTTTCCGGTACTGGTAATTCAAAAAAAGTTGCGGAATGGTTTTCAGAAGTAGCCATCAAGAAGAATATGATATGCAATATTTATGATATTTCAAAAACGGAAATACATTCAATAGAACCTATTTCTAATAATTCGCTGATTGTTTTTATCTCTCCGGTGCACGGATTTAATTACCCCAAAATCACATTGCGGTTCATTAAAAATTTTCCCTCAGGGAAAAATAAAGTTGTTTTAATGAATACAAGAGCCGGAATGAAAATAGGTTCCATTATTACACCTGGTATAACAGGAATTGCTTTTATTATTTCTTCAATATTATTAAAAAGTAAAGGTTATAAGATTGCCGGTCAAATTCCTTTCGATATGCCATCAAATTGGATTTCAATACATCCAGCATTAAATGAAAAAACAGTCAGGTTTATTCATCAAGAGAATTTTGATCGAGTTAAAAAACATTCTGATAAAATACTTGACGGTAAGAAAGATTTTCTAGCTCTAAGAGATTTAATACAGGATATCTTAATTGCACCTATTTCATTAGGTTACTTTTTTATAGGCAGAAATGTGTTTGCAAAATCATTTTATGCATCTTATAAATGTGATAATTGCGGTATTTGTATTAACCAATGTCCGGTAAAGGCAATTAAAACTATTAAAGGTCACCCTTACTGGACATTCAATTGTGAAAGTTGTATGAAGTGTATGAATTCTTGTCCGAAAAGAGCCATTGAAACAGCGCACGGACTTTTTGTTTTTTTAGCTTTCTTGATATTGAGGATTTCAACAGTAATAATAACACCATTTTTATATTATCGAGATATAAATGGTTCCATTGAATTTATTCTTATTAATCTATTAGGAATTGGATTTCTATTTTTGTTTTATTATCTGCAACATTTAATTCTGAAGAAAAGTGTGGCAAGAAAATTGATTACATATACATCTTTAACTTATTATAAATTTTGGGGACGATATAAATCTATTCCAGATTTCAAATGGAAAAAGATTTAATTTTCAATACAACAGAAAAAATTGATATTCTTGCAAATTAGTACATTTGAAATAACTAATTTACTCATTAAGTTGATGCTCTTTAATTTCTCTTGATAATTATGGCGGCTGATTAAAACATATTCTCGATTAAAGGTTCGGTATTTGATGCGGGCAGCGCAACCCTTTCGGATTCGATTATTTAACTGAAAAATTGGCAGCTAAGTATTTATCTTTCTCTGGTATGGTAAGAAAGCCCATCTATTTTTTCTTTATCGAATATGTTAATGGTTTTGTACTTATCAAAATATCACAGGGTCCCACAAAAAAGAAGTTCAACTGCGCTTAGAAAAACTATTGGTTTATAATTGGAAGGGAAACTCAGATGCACTAAAAGGTGGAAATATTTTAGTAGATAATTCGAGAACTAAAATTAATCCATTCAAAGGGGATGACAGACGCTGGATTATACAAACTTGTTTTAAGATTTATGGCGGTTCAGTTGGAAAAGTAATCAATTTATTGCCGCTCCCGCGATAAGAAGTAAATAGGAATGGTAAGATGATGATGATCCATCAAAATGGTGCGACTTAAAAAGATTTTTAGAACAAACAAATTTATCTCCTAAGAAAAAGGGAATTCTCGAGAGATTATTCCAAACCGCTCAAAAAGAAAATATAATTACGAGTAAAAGGCAATGGAAAACTATTAATAATTCTCGTCAGTAAATATGGATAACGTCATTCGGTAATTTACCCTCCACTAAGAATAGTAAAACAAATGCACGATTTAAGAAAGAAAAAAATTGAATTCCCCACAGAACACTTTGATTACATAATTGCATATGAAGCTCATATAGTGAAATCGGGATATAAAGATTCGGATGAGAGCATAGAAATTAAATTAGATGGTTCGCTATAAGGAAAATCTACGCCGTACTAAACGAAAATAAGAATGCAAAATTATTACTTTTGACTGCAACACCATTTCAAAATAATCTAAATGAATTTATGCATTTGATTAGTCTCTTAGAAACTCCAAATGACCTCAAATATTCAGTCATAAAGATTATTGAAATGGGATTAAGGCAGCTTTATTCAGAGATCGATATTTTAAGGAGTGAAGAAACGATTGACAAAGAAAAAATATTACAATTGTTTAATTCGTTTAATAATGAGGTAGGAGATTTAATTTCGGGGAATTCAGAGGAACTTAAGAGACCAAAACTCATTTCGACTCACCGAAGGAGATATGGACTCGATGATTATTAAAGAGATGTGATTGTACGTAATAACAAAGTGCAATTTAATATTGCGTCACAGGAGTGCGAACTAAATGATGATGAAAAACTTCAATATCTACTTTTCGGGATATTATTTCCGGACAGCAAGATGACGAGAAGGAGATGTTCAGCGTTAAGTTATCGCAATTAGTTTCGAGTGAACAGGCATTTGCCAATTCATTGCACAAACCAATTCAATCGGGGAAATATTTATCTATTAAGAAGCTTTTTAATAATAAGAATTTTGTATTTGAGAAAAAACTTGATTCATTAATAAGTATGCTTGGATGCGAATCCATATCTTCGGATAAAAAAGTAATTGTAGTATTCTGCAGATTTATTCTTACCATTGATGTATTAGAAAAACGATTAAAAAAAATCCTACCTGATATAAAACTTATGAGGATTGATGGAACGACAACAAAAATAAAAGAGAGGAAACCGTTATTAGATGCTATTCAAAATATGAATAAACGGGACAACTCAAAAATTGTTTTTCTCGTAAGTCAGGTGGGCGATGGAGATTTGCAGGAGATAATAAAGAAAATTTTTTCTTTTAAGGAGATAGGCGAAGAAAAAAAATATCTCAAAGCACTTGAGAAAATTCGATTTGATTTCCAACCGAAGAAAGAATACCTAATCCCAATAGTTAAGAAGTTGCTGTAAGCGGCGATATATAATCTTTATTATAAGACATTTTTCAACAATTGCGGTTCTCTTATTAAGTAGCATTTCCCTACGTATGAAAAACCTTTTTTATAGATTATTGTACCGTATATTTAAATAAGATTTTTTTCAAAAGAGGTCTAAAATGATTCTGCAAATATTAGATATTACAAGAATACTTTCTGTCTGTATCGCATTTTACTGGGGTTACACTATTGGTTTTGCTGATGGTTATGATCCCATTGCCCAATTGCACTTTATGGTTCCTGTTATAATTGTGGCTATTGCAGGATTATCAGGTTTAGAGGGAATACTTTTTGCGAAACAATCAGCAGAAATCAAAGGTTATGAGAGTGGAAGTAATTATCAGCGTCAATCCGCAATTGCATTATTATCTTATGCTGTAATAGCACTTATTGTTTATTTTAGTAATTGGGGTATCAAGGCAGAACTAACCATTCTATTTGCATTTATTTTCTTTTTCTTTTTTTCCGGTGCTAATCACGCTTGGAATGCAATAAAACATAAAAACTACAAATGGCAAAATATCAATAGACCAATTATTGTTTTACTTTTAATTGCCGGGCTTATTTATCCGGTATTAATGGCATTAGAAATATTAAATAATAGTAATAAATAATATCTGATTATATTTTAAAAAAATAAGAAGTGAGAAAATAAACATGAATTTGTTAAGCAAATTATTCAAAATTATCAAAAAGCCGGAATCCGTATTCCAAAATGTCCTAAGCGTTTCAATCATATCCGCTTTATTGCTTGTTATTCCTTTAATTGCAAAGTTCACGCTTGAAGATATGAAATGGAGCTTTTTTGATTTCGTAGCCGCATGGATTCTTTTCTTTAGTGCCGGAATAACTTACCGATTGATTGCCAGAAAGATGAGTAATATTATTTATAGATCAGCTGTGGGTTTGGCAATTGCTACTGCACTTTTTTTAGTTTGGAGCAATTTGGCGGTGGGGCTTATTGGCAGCGAAGATAACCCTGCTAATTGGATGTTCCTAGTAGTGCTCGCAATAGGATTTCTTGGTGCAATTATTACACGCCTTCAAGCTAAAGGAATGTTTCGAGTTATGATTGCTATGGTTATCGCGCATGCATTAATTGTTGCGATTGCTCTTCCGGCAGGGATGCACCTTTCACCGGAGAGTTCAGTTATAGAAATATTAGGCGTTAATGCATTTTTTGCAACTTTATGGAGTGGATCGGCACTATTATTTCGTAATGCAGATCAAGACAAGATTTCTGTTTAATCTCCTTACTTGAGAATGACTAAAAATAATAATTTGTCTTTTCACTTTGGCTATTTTGCGGGGAACTCAGTGGTTTTAGAAATATTAAATAATGATTACAATTATTATCCGGATATACAAAAAAAATAAAACATTATGAATCTTAAAACACAATTACTAGTATCGCTGATTATAACAACAATAGGAATTTTATTAATGATTTTTATGATAATTTCAGAAAGTGAACCGGGCGCAATTCCATTATTGATAATAATATTCGGTGCCGGATGGTATTTTATTACGAAGTTAAAAATTCGTTCCGGGAAAACGTGATCTCAATTATTTTAATGAAATATGAAAACAAAATTAAGAGGGAGACTTGAAATAGCTTTCGCCCGAATTTTATAAATTATAAAAGCTTAACGGGAGCACTAGTAATATGTACTCCCATTAAAAAATACTATTTCTTCTTTAAATCAAATCGATCAAGGTTCATTACTTTGCTCCATGCTGCGGCAAAGTCATCTACGAATTTCTTCTTAGAATCGTTCTGAGCATAAACTTCAGTAAGCGCACGCAATATCGAGTTAGAACCGAAAATTAAATCCACTCGTGTTGCAGTCCATTTAATTTCTTCCGTTTTGCGATCACGTCCTTCAAATAATAGTGCATCTTCGGATACCGGTTTCCATGCAGTATTCATATCAACAAGATTTACGAAGAAGTCATTTGTGAGTTTACCCGGGTGATTTGTAAAAACACCGTTCTTAGAGTTGTCATAATTAGCCCCGAGAACACGCAATCCGCCAATAAGGACAGTCATTTCAGGAGCACTTAATGTTAGCAATTGTGCCTTATCAATTAACATCTCTTCGGGTGAAAATGTGAATTTTTTCTTCTGATAATTGCGGAATCCATCAACAACCGGTTCCATCACATCAAATGATTCTACATCTGTCTGTTCTTGCGAAGCATCGGCTCTGCCCGGAATAAACTGCACTTTTACTTCATAGCCCGCATCCTTAGCTGCCGCTTCAATAGCTGCTCCACCGCCCAAAACAATCAAATCAGCGATAGAAATTTTCTTTTTATCTTTGCGATCTTTATTGAATTCCGATTGAATTGTTTCATATACTTTCAATACTTTCTCTAATTTTGCCGGTTCATTTATTTCCCAATCTTTCTGCGGAGCTAAACGAATACGAGCGCCATTAGCACCACCTCGCTTATCCGATCCTCTAAATGTGGAAGCCGATGCCCAAGCCACCGAAACTAAATCTGATATCGATAATCCCGAATCCAAAATTCTTGATTTAAGTTCAGATTCATCTTTTGAATCGATAAGTTCATGTTGAACAAGTGGAATAGGATCCTGCCAGATTAAATCTTCGTAAGGAACTTCATTGCCGAGATAGCGTGCTTTAGGTCCCATATCGCGATGAGTAAGTTTGAACCATGCCTTAGCAAATGCTTCAGCGAATTGATCAGGATTTTCATGGAATCTGCGTGAGATCGGTTCATAGATTGGGTCAAATTTAAGTGATAAATCGGCAGTCGTCATCATCGGTCGGTTTTTCTTTCCCGGAACGTGAGCATCAGGAATCATATCTTCCTCTCGCACATCTTTAGCAAGCCATTGCCAAGCACCTGCGGGACTTTTTACTAATTCCCATTCGTAACGGAATAGCATATCGAAATAACCATTATCCCATTTTGTCGGATTTGGTTTCCACGCACCTTCGATGCCGCTTGTGGTTGTATGCTCGCCTTTTCCGCTTTCGAATTTATTTTTCCAGCCAAGACCTAATTCTTCTATCGAAGCACCTTCCGGTTCAGCGCCAATTAAAGCAGGGTCACCCGCTCCATGTGCTTTGCCGAATGTATGTCCCCCTGCTACAAGTGCAACGGTCTCTTCATCATTCATGGCCATACGTGCAAAAGTTTCTCGAACGTCTCTTCCTGATGCCACCGGATCGGGTTCACCGTTTGGTCCTTCCGGATTAACATAGATTAGACCCATCTGAACTGCTGCGAGCGGATTTTCAAGTTCACGTTCACCGCTGTAACGGCTATCTCCGAGCCATTTATCTTCTGATCCCCAATAAACATCTTCTTCCGGCTGCCAAATATCTTCTCTTCCGCCGGCGAAACCATAAGTCTTAAAGCCCATCGATTCGAGAGCACAATTGCCGGCTAATATCATCAAGTCAGCCCATGAGATTTTGTTACCATATTTTTGTTTAATAGGCCAGAGCAGGCGGCGTGCTTTATCGAGATTACCGTTATCCGGCCAGCTATTGACTGGTGCGAAACGCTGATTGCCTTTGCCACCGCCACCCCGTCCATCGGATGTTCGATAAGTACCGGCGCTATGCCAGGACATACGAATAAATAATCCGCCATAATGACCCCAGTCAGCAGGCCACCAATCTTGTGAATCGGTCATAAGTGCGTATAAATCTTTTTTGATCGCGTTGAGATCGAGCGACTTGAATTCCTCTGCGTAATTGAAATCAGGACCCAAGGGATTTGAAATAGGCGGATGCTGATGAAGTACTCCCACATTCAAAGCATTAGGCCACCAGTCTCTGTTACCTCTTGTTTTAGGTGTATTAGATTTGCCTGTTACCGGGCATTTGCTTTCTTCGTTCACTTTTTGTTCTCCTTTTGGTTATAGGTTTTTATTATAATTTTTTCTTTTTAAATGTTCCGATTATCTGAAGTTTTACATCGCTTACTTCAAAATTCGGAATCTTCTTTTTTTTAAAATAATTTTCGAGTAATTCATTTAGTTCTTCATCGAAGAAATCTTCAATATATTCGGAATCTTCACTATATAGATGATGATGCTTTTCGAGAATAGCATCGTATCTCATAACGTCTTTTTCGGTTTTCACTTTTTTTACTAATCCTTTTTCGACAAAAGTATCGAGGGTATTATAGATAGTACCGACTGCGACGTTTGGATGGTTCTTTACTACATATTCTTTTATGTTGTCTGCGGTAGGATGATTCTTTAATTGGAAAAGTGCTTCGAGCACTGCCATTCTTTGGGGAGTAACTTTTAGGTTACTGTTTTTAAGATGAACTTCGTAATTTTCTTTTTTCATAAGTAATTATTATTAAATAGGAATAATTCTTACCTAGGATACGTAATTATTTACACGCTGTCAAGAAATAATTAACTAAATAGTATAAGGACTAAATTACTTTAATATTTTTCCGGTATATAATTCTGATCGCTTAATGGCGGTCTTACGTATCCGACATTATCTTGGATAGGAGGTAATACCAGTTTTTCTCTTTTTATATCTTCATACGGAATTAAGCTTAATAGATGAGATATACAATTTAATCGAGCTTTCTTTTTAACATCCGAATTTACGTCATACCATGGAGCTTGTTTAATATCGGTATAAGCAAACATATTGTCTTTTGCTTTAGAGTACTCCACCCATTTTTTTCTCGATTCCAAATCCATTGGACTTATTTTCCATCGCTTAGTAGGATTATTAATTCTTTCTAAAAATCGTTTCTCTTGAACTTCATCACTTACCGAGAACCAATATTTAATTAAGATAATTCCGGATCTAATAATCATTCTTTCAAATTCGGGACAGCTACGTAAAAATTCTTCATATTCATTTTCGGTGCAAAAGCCCATAACTTTTTCCACGCCTGCACGGTTATACCAGCTCCTGTCAAAAAGCACCATTTCTCCGGCAGAAGGAAGATGAGTTACATATCTTTGAAAGTACCATTCAGATCTTTCTTTTTCGGTGGGAGTGCCAAGAGCCACAGTCCTGCAGACACGAGGATTGAGAAATTGAGTAATTGCTTTTATAGTCCCACCTTTTCCTGCGGCATCGCGACCTTCAAAAATGACCACTACTTTCAATCCCTTATGCTTCACCCATTCTTGCAGTTTTACGAGTTCAATGCTTAGTCTATCTAATTCTTTGTTGTAGAATTTTTTAGAAATTTTTGAATTTTTTGCTACGGTTTCTGCGGATGGATTTTTCTCGCTATCATTACTTTCATTATGTCCATTTTTTTCAGTTTTGTTTTTCTTTTTTTTGTGTGACATATTCCTACCTCATTGCAAACGTTAATTTACTCGAATAAAGAAAATAGTTGGATTCAATACTTATATAATATAAAAGAAATCTTTCTTACATACATTTAATATTTGGAGAATTCTAAAATTATTTAATGCACTTTGCAGTAAGGGAAATGAGCTGTTGTATTCAAAAAGTATTTATCCTGCATTGCAACCTGTTGTATAAAAAGCGCTAGTGTAATGTACTCTAATAAATATTGTTGTATGCTTATAGAAGTGTTATATAACAGGATTGAAAGTCCAATATTCAATCGATTATACTTGACTATTTTTAAGAGATAAATTAAATTAAAAGTGGATGTAAACATTTACATGAACATATTTTAAAAAACCAAGACAAATTTCTATCCATTTCAAGGAGAGGCACATGTTAATTAGAATCAAAACTATTTTACTAGCAATCCTTTTTATCTTCGCTTCAATTCCCGTTACTGCTCAAGTAAAAGATTATCAGGAAGCAAGCGGAGTATTAGGTCAATCGGATTTTGTATCAAAAGCAGCAGGTACTACATCAAACACACTTAATGGCCCGAACGGAGTTGCCATTGATAACGCCACCGGTAAAATATTCGTTGTCGATAGAGGCAATCATAGAATATTAAGATGGAGTTCTACGGATGCATTAATTAATGGTTCGGCAGCGGAAGCAGTGTTTGGTCAAACTGATTTTACAAGTAAAACAAGCGGCACTTCAGCTAATCAATTCAATAATCCGATCGGTATATTTATCGATAATGATGGAAGTATGTGGGTAGGTGATTTTACGAATAACCGTGTATTAAGATTTAATAATGCATCGACAATCCCAAGCGGTGCAAGTGCAGATGGAGTATTAGGTCAGCCCGATTTCGTATCAAAAAATGCTGGTAAAGATCCAAATCAATTATCGGGACCCTGTGGTATTTTTGTTGATTTTGGCGGTTCACTTTGGGTTAGTGAATTTAATAATCATAGAGTAAGTCGTTGGGATAATGCAGCATCGAAAGCAAATGGAGCAAATGCAGATGGAGTATTAGGTCAACCCGATTTTGTAACAAACTCGAGTGGATTAACGGCAGCTAAGATGGCTAATCCAAATGGTGTATATGTTGATTTTGGCGGTAACTTATGGGTAAGTGATTATGGAAATAATAGATTCTTAAAATTCACAGAAGCAAAGATAAAAGCAGATGGCGCAGATGCTGATGGTGTATTGGGTCAACCCGACTTCGTAACTAAAGCATCGAACACAACAAAGAACGGAAGTGGCACCACAAGATTTATTTGGGGTGATAAATTTGGAAATATTTACGCCGTTCAAGAAAACAATCATAGAATATTAGTTTATAATAAGGCACTCTTTAAAGGGAATGGTGCTGATGCTGACGCAGTACTTGGTCAGCCCGATTATGAGTCTAAAACCATTCTCAATCCGCCGACTGCATCAAGTCTTAATGTACCGAGAGCAATGGTTACTGATAATTTGAAGAATCAAATATGGGTAGCCGATTATAGCAATAATCGAGTACTAAGATTTGATATAGGTGAAGTAGAAAAAGATTTTCCGCAGGTAGCTGATAATCAAGCTGCTGCAAGTGTTTTAGGTCAAGTTGATTTAGTAAGCAAAGCTGCAGGAACAAGTGCTACGGCATTAAATGGACCGAATGGTGTTGGAGTTGATCAAGAAACAGGAAAAGTTTTTGTTGTCGATAGAAGTAACCATAGAATTTTAAGATATAGTGCTGTTGATGCATTAATAAATGGCTCGGCAGCAGAAGCGGTTTTTGGTCAAGCCGATTTCACAAGCAAAACAAGCGGTATTTCAGCTAATCAATTTAATAATCCGATCGGTATATATATAGATAAAAACGGGAGTATGTGGGTTGGCGATTTTACGAATAACCGCGTATTAAGATTCGATAATGCATCGACAATCCCAAGCGGTGCAAGTGCAGATGGAGTATTAGGACAGCCCGATTTCGTATCAAAGAATGCAGGTAAAGATGCAAATCAATTATCAGGACCTTGCGGAATTTATGTCGATGATAGTGGTTCACTTTGGGTTAGTGAATTTAATAATCATAGAGTAAGCCGTTGGGATAATGCAGCATCGAAAGCAAACGGAGCAAATGCAAATGGAGTATTAGGACAGCCCGATTTCGCAACAAACTCAAGTGGATTGACAGCATCAAAGATGGCTAATCCAAATGCTGTTTATGTAGATAAAGATGGCAATCTTTGGGTAAGTGATTATGGAAATAATAGATACTTAAAATTCAGCAGTGCCAAGATAAAAGCAGATGGCGCAGATGCTGATGGTGTATTGGGTCAACCCGACTTCGTAACTAAAGCATCAAACACAACAATAAATGGAACGGGAACTACAAGATTTATTTGGGGTGATAGTAAAGGAAGAATATATACCGTTCAAGAGAACAATCATAGAATATTGATATTTAATGATGCGGCTAATAAGCCAAATGGCGCTGATGCCGATGGTGTTTTAGGGCAAGAGGATTTTGTGTCAAAGCTAAATCCAAGTCCTCCGACTGCATCAAGCTTCAACGTACCCAGAGCTATGTATATCGATGAACAAAGAAGCAATATATGGGTAGCTGATTATAGTAATAATAGAGTAATGAGATTTGATGTAAGTTCAATTCCTTCTATCTTTGTTGATTTAAAAGCTCCGAACGGCAATGAAGAATGGGGAGTGGGGACTACTCAAGAAATTAAATGGAGCAGTTCAGGAATTGCAAATATTAAAATCGAATACACTATTGATAATGGTACAACATGGAAAGATATTACAACTGTTGATGCTTCTTTAGGAAAATATGATTGGTTGATTCCATCGAGTATAACCGATAATGCAAAAGTAAGAATCAGCGATGCAACCAAACCAAATATGAAAGATGAGAGTAATGCAACATTCAAGATATTAGTTTTAGTTACTAAGCTTACTTTAATATCTCCGAATGGATATCAAGAATGGGATACAGCGTCACCTAGAAAAATTCTTTATGAAGCAAAAAATATAAAGAATGTTAAAATAGAATATTCATACAATAATGGTTCCTCTTGGAATAAAATTATTGAATCAACACCTGCTACGGGAGAATATACTTGGACTACCGCCGCATTTAAAGGAAATCAATATTTAGTAAGAATAAAAAATGTTGATGATACAACACAAACCGCTAAGAGTGAATATACATTTAGTTTGGTTTCTCCTAAAACATCAAGTTTGGCTGATTTTATTTTTTTTAGTGATAGCCCTACAAAAGTATTTTACGATCCAAGTTTTGGATTTGCAAATGCCCCAAGTACCTTAGCTTTAGAAAATAGTGTTAAAGCCCCGGTATCTTCTAAATACTCATTAGCAGGCAACTACTCAATTAAAATGAATTGGGAATCGAAAACCGGTGGTGACTGGGGATTGGCAATTGCAGGTATTGACTGGCCCGGACGTGATCTAAATTTCAAAGACACACTTTCAATAAGAGTATTCACTGAAACCGATACACCTTCTAATGATCTTCCTTTGGTTTATTTAGAGGATCTTAGCAATCAAAAAACAGAAAAATTATCGCTTTCAAATTATGTTTTAGATGTTCCTGCAAATAAGTGGGTACAGATTATTGTGCCATTGGCAGATTTTATAGCTAAGCCGGGTAAAGCTGATGTAACAAGAATAAAAACAATTTTCTTCGGACAAGATAAAGTAAGCACTTCTCCTCGAACTTGGTTTATAGATGAATTAAGGATGAAGGGTAATAAAGTTGTCAATGGCGATAATTCTAATATGATTGTTGTTATTGGATCGTCCACTGCTGCCGGAGCCGGAGCATCCACTTATGATAGTTCTTGGGTAGCAAGATTTAAGACGTATGTTAAGTCTAAAGATATCAATGCTCAAGTTGTTAATCTCGCTATCGGCGGATATACAACATATGACTTAATGCCGTCAGCATTCGTTCCACCTTCAGGAAGACCAACTCCAAAGAAGAATAATAATATCACTTTTGGTTTAACCTATAAGCCGGATGCTATTATAGTTAATCTTCCAAGCAATGATGTTACAAATGGTTATACAATAGCAGAGCAGATGGGTAATTATAGAATTATTGAAGCCACCGCTGCTTCGCAAAAAGTACCGATGTGGGTTACTACTACCCAACCTCGTAATCTATCAGCCGCACAGATGCAGCTTCAAAAAGATGTTAGAGATTCTGTCTTAGCTTATTTCAAAGGCAAGGCAATTAATGTATTTGATGAATTGGCTAATGCTGATGGGAGTGTTAAATCTAAATATAATTCAGGCGATGGTGTTCATATAAATAATGCCGGGCATAAATTCATTTTTGATCAAATGGTAAAAGCAAAAATATGGGATTATGTACTTTCAGATGTAGAAAAATCAGAACAAGAAATTATTCCGACAGATTTCGCTTTGATGCAGAATTATCCTAATCCATTTAATCCTACTACAACTATTTCTTATGCAATTCCAATGACCGGAATGGTTGATTTAAGAGTTTATGATGTGCTTGGTCGTGAAGTTGCTTCTCTTCAACAGGGTCTTCAAGACGCAGGAAGTTATAATCTTAAATGGGACGCATCTGATTTGAGTTCAGGATTTTATGTTTATCGTATAATGGTAACGGTAGATGGACAATCAAAATTTGCCCAAGCAAAGAAAATGATCCTAATGAAATGACTATAGAAGTAAAATAGTCAGTAGTATATTGTATTAATAAGCTGCCGGTGCCTGAAAAAGTTCCGGCAGTTTTTTTTATATGCTGTTATATGAATAAATAAATTTCTTTAGTTATTAACCGGTTTTTTATTGTGGAATGCTTGAAAATTATATATTTATTTGTGTTGTATGACTATTTAGCATTTCATTGTATATTATTCTCTAAAAAGGGACGCCAATGAAAAAGCAGATGACTCTTCTTTTCTTATCTATGATATAGGATTACTGTTGTGGACGCTAATGGGGATACCGTAATTTTTAAGAAATATATTACATCTAAGATTGTAGCAGTTAATGGAAAAGCAGTAACAATAATATATAGCTCAAGAGGAGTTTCAACGACTAAGTATTTACGACAGGTTAAGGAATAACGTAAAGAATAAATCATTTGATTAAATTACTCGATATTTTTATTTTCTTTATTGTCTATTCTAAAATGTGGCAATATTGCGGGTGTGAGGTTTTAGCAATATAAGCCATCTATTAATCCGGCAATTCTAATATTAAATTTGGAGGACTATGAAAACAAAAAGTTTGTATCTCAAAATCTTCGCCGCACTTTCTTATATCGTTATGATCATAGCCAATTATCTTGCAAATGCTTTGCCTCTCAACGGCTATACAACAGGCGAATTATCGGATATGTATCCTAATCTTTTTACTCCTGTCGGTTTTACATTCTCCATTTGGGGAATTATATATCTTTTACTCTTAGTATTTCTAATCTATTATATAGTTGCTTCTTCTAAAATTCTTGACTCAATTAAAAAAGAGAAAATCGATAATATCGCGTTATTATTCATTATCACATCGCTTATTAATGCCTCATGGATTTTTGCTTGGCATTTCCGATTTGTCGGTGTATCTGTTTTATTAATGCTCGGTTTTTTATTGAGTCTTATCCGAGTTGCGGATATTGTGAATACTCTTTCTTTTACAAAAGCAGAAAAAGTCTGTATCAAAATGCCGTTCGGTGTTTATTTCGGTTGGATAACCATAGCAACTATTGCAAATATAACAGCATTTTTGGTAAGTATGGGATGGAATGGTTTTGGTATTCAAGATTGGGTATGGGTAATTGTTATATTAATAGTAGGTGCGGTGATTGGTAATATGCGAGCACTTAAAGATCAATGTGGTGCTTATCTTTTAGTATTTATTTGGGCTTATGGCGGAATTTTATATAAGCACCTAGCTGCCAATGGATTCAATGGCGAGTATCCTTATGTAATAGCTACTATTATATTATGCATAATCTCTTTGGTTGTTGGGATAGGGATTCTTGTCTTTAAGATGCAGAAACTTCAGAATAATTAAAATTATTTTCTATGCCTTATCTATATAACAACATTATATAGATAAGGTCTTTTCTCGTTATCATTTCACTCACATAAAAAATTTCATTTTGAGCTCAAAAATGGGCAAATCAAACATAATTTTAGAGACGATTCAAATTCTTAGTAATTAAATAATATATTATAATTATGCGACATATCGTTAAATAATGAACTGACTTATTATAATTAATATAAAAAGTTATTGACAAAACTATTGAAATGTGCTATCTTATTTCTAAAGTAATAATAATTATTTACAAGGGACTATAATTTCCAAAAATTTTTAAGAAATACCTTATATCTATTCTTAAAAAACATTCATAAAGAAAATGGAGAAAATTAAATGAACAAAAAAAAACTACTTTTTCTGGCAGTTACCACAGCGTCTATTTTCTTACTTTCAATAATTGATAGTAAAGCACAAACAAAAGTTCTTGAAAATTTTGAAAGCTACACCACTAATTCAGAATTAGGTGCAAAATGGAGAGTATTCGGTACTGCTTCAAAAGATTTTGAAGTTGTAACTGATACAATGCCAAAAGCTGCACCCGGTGGCACAAAATATTTTAAATACGTTTATAGTTCTGAGACTAGTGCTTGGGGCGGAGTAGCAGAAAGAAAAGTTACTGACGAAACATTTTTCCCTTTGAATTTAAGCTCTACAAAAGCCGGAGTTCAATTTTATCTAAAAGGTGATGGCACTAATAATATTATTAGAATGAGACTTTATAACGAAAAAAATGCTGATTCTTATGCTATATGGAGATCACAGGCAATTTCGCTTAAAGATACAAACTGGCATATCGTTTATGTTCCATTCATACTTGATAAAGAAGGATATTATGGACTTCATTTATGGGATAACAAGGGTGGTTACGAAGAAACAGAAGAACAGTTAGCAGCAAGTATGGCTTCAATTACTCGCTTCCAAATCCTGGTGGATAATCCAGATAAAGCTGATCCAACACCAAAGAGAATTTATTTTGATGATTTTCGTGCGGTAGATTTTATGCCTCCTCATGGAGTAAATGCAATTAAAATCGCTGATTATGAAGAGTATGTATCTTCTGTGGATTTCATTACTAAATGGCAGGGATTCGGTTACGGAACCTTAGATTATGAATTAGGAAGAACTGCTCAAGCTCCCGAAGGATATAAAAATGCAGCGTGGATTTTCCAAACTGAAGAAAGAACTACTTGGGGTGTTGCTTTTAGAAGCAGACAAGTATTGTACAAAATTCCTAAACTTGGAGCAGTTGGCGAAAATGGCGGTATTCAATTTATTTTAAAAGGTGATGGTACTAAAGATTTATTCTTCTTTAGATTGCAAGATGCACAGAATAATTTCTGGGGTTCTAATTGGATATCATTAGAAGATACTAATTGGCATCAAGTTACTATTCCTTTTAAAATTAGTGGAACTAACGGTTTTCGTTGGTTGGGCAATAATCCCGATTTAACAGTTTGGGATGGTAATCCGGGCACTAACGAGCAATTAAGAGCAAGCTTAGATATGCTGATGGAAGTAAGAATCGATAAGAGATTTTTCAATTCACCTATACCACCATACATAAATGAACCACATCCTGCATATATAGATTCTGTTAGAAGATCAATTTGTATAGATGGTTTATACGCAGTAGATAATTTCCCTCCATTAGCTCCAGAAAATGCAGATGATTTTGAAAATTATTCTGATTCAGACAATTTAAAAACAGCTTGGAATCAATTTGGTACTGGTAGCGTCGGCTTGGCGCTAAATGAAACAGAAGTTAAAAGCGGTACTAAATCGATGGCTATTACTTATAATGGAGCGAATGGATATACAGCAGTAAGAAAAAGAAATATTTTACCTGGATTAAATTTCTCCGCTCTTAAAGCAGGAATGCAATATTGGTTAAAGGGTGATGGTTCCGATAATACTATTGTATTAAGATTAATGAACGGTAATGAGATGTGGGAAAGTGCACCATTTACACTTAAGAATACAGGTTGGACTCATGTAGGTGTTATGTTTAAAGCTGATTCAGTTGGCGGTTTCAGGTATTTAGGAAATAATACTGACAACCCAATCTTTTCAACAAACGTTGGTACAAATGAACAGTTGAAAGGTGATTTAGCTAATATTGATCAGATTAGATTCTATGTAAGAAATCCTCAAGCTACCTCGACAGAATATACAATTGTAATAGATAAATTAGAAGGTGTGGATCAATTCTCACAAAGCACAATTGTAACAGACGTAGAAAATGAGTATCAAGATACTATGCCGGTTAGTTATAGTTTATCACAAAACTATCCTAACCCATTTAACCCTACAACTAAGATTGAATACGCTCTATCTAATCCGGAATTTGTTACTCTTAGAGTATTCAATATTCTTGGTCAGGTAGTTTCTACTTTGGTAAATGAAAATCAAAAAACCGGAAAATATCAAGTAAACTTTAATGGCTCTAAATTATCAAGCGGAGTTTATTTCTTCCAGATCCAAGCAGGGTCATTCGTAAATACAAAGAAAATGATATTGCTTAAATAGTTTCTCATAGTCCTAAGGAGAATGGATTGAATTTCAATTCATTCTCCTTAGTTCCTATTAATATAAAAGTATCCATTTATAGATAAGTAAATAGTTAATTGAAATATTAAAATAGTGTGATGTTTATAAAATTCATTTAAAAACCGAAAACACATTACATGCAGAAAATGGGAGATTTTTAATGAAAAAGTTACAAATGTTATTGTTCAGTCTTTGTTTCTTCCCGGTATTATTGTTCGGTCAAAATATTATAACTAACCCAAGTTTTGAAGGGGGGTTGACAGATAAAGGAATTCCTAACGGCTGGTTGGGATATCCTCAAACCGGAGCAAGCTTAGCATTAATGACTGATGCGGCCACAGCACATAGTGGCGATAATTGGGTGAAGCTTACAAGTGCAACAGGCGGATATTATCTGTTATACTTGGATAAAGTAGAAACTAAAGAAGGAGATGTTTGGGATTTTAGTGCATTCTTAAAAGACGTTTCTCCTGCACCTGCGGCAGGTAATTATGCAGCACTAAAGATTGCAATAAAAAGTGTAACCGGTGCAACTTTTTTGAATTATGAAGTATTTCAAGAGGGTGTAACGGGAGATTGGAAAAAATTCTCAAACCGTCAAACGATGCCTGAAGGTGCTGCATTTATTCAAGCAACTATTGTAGTTAATCCTCCAGATAATTCAGCCGAAACAGCATATGGAGTTGATGATGTAAGATTAGAACTGGTGCCTAAAGCAGACACAACTAATTTAATAGCTAATTTCAGTTTTGAAGATACTTTAGCAGCCACGGGAGTTCCGGCAGATTGGATTGGTTATGCGCAGACGGGTGCTAAATTAGAAGTAATGAAAGATAATAACGCAGTTTCAGGCGAAACTTGGGTGAAATTAACAAGTACATTGGGAGGATATTATCTTTTATATCAAAACACATTTCCGGCAAAAGCAGGCGAAACTTATGAATTTAGTTCATTTATAAAAGATCTTTCTCCGGCTAATCCCGGAGCAGTATTTGCAGCACTTAAAATTACAGCAAAAACAGCTGCAGGTGCTAATATTAAAGCTTGGGAAATATATCAAGATAGCGTTAAAGGAATGTGGGGAGAGTTTTCTAATATTCAAACCATGCCCGCTAATACCGGTTTAATTCAAGCTGTTATTGTTGTTCACGCCGCAGACGGTGCTCCTGAAGCAGCTTATGGTTTTGATAATGTTAAATTGAAAATGATACATGATAATGAAGTAGCATCTACATTCCCAAATTATGTTACTAATCCGGGATTTGAAAATGGAGTAACAGATAAAGGAATACCGATCGGCTGGTTAGGTTATCCTCAGACCGGTGCAAGTATGGAGGTGGTAAATAAATCTTCTACAGCATTAAACGGTTCTAATTGGGTAAAAGCAACAAGTACTCAAGGCGGATACTATCTTCTATACTTAGATAAGATTGCCACAAAGCCCGGTGATGTATGGGATTTCAGTGCATTCTTAAAAGATGTTTCTCCGGCATATCCGGGTGCTTGTTATGCAGCATTAAAAATTGCTATTAAGAGTGTTACAGGTGCAACTTTCTTAAATTATGAAATATTCCAAGATAGCGTCCCTTCATATTGGAAGAAATTCTCTAATAAACAAACAATGCCTGAAGGTGCTGCATTTATGCAGGCAACAATTGTTGTTCATGGTGCTGATGGTGCTCCTGAAGCAGCTTATGGAATTGATGATGTGAGATTAGAATTAGTGGAAACCGTTGCAGATACTACAAACTTATTTGCTAATCCCGGTTTTGAAGCCGGAGCTAATGATAAAGGTGTTCCGGTTGGTTGGATCGGTTATGCTCAGACAGGTGCAAGTATTGAATTTAAGAGTGATATGGCTACTGCACATAGCGGAATCAATTGGGCAAAAATTACAAGTACTGCAGGCGGATATTATCTCTTGTATCAAAATGCTTTCCCTGCAAAAGAAGGACAGACTTGGAAACTAAGCTCATATTTTAAAGATCTTTCACCTGCTTTCCCGGGTGCTAATTATGCAGCATTAAAAATATCTGCTAAGAGTGTTACAGGTGCAACATTCAAGTCATGGGAAATTTACCCTGACACAGTTACATCTGAATGGGCACAATATTCAAATGAACAAAAATTGCCTGAAGGAACTGCATTTATTCAGGGTGTAATTGTAATTCATGCAGCCGATGGTGCTCCTGAAGCTTCTTATGGAGTTGATGATGTAAGATTAGAAATTACTAACGATCCCGGAACAGGTATTGAAGATTATGAAACTATACCAACGAGATACGAATTAAGCCAGAACTATCCGAATCCGTTCAATCCTACAACCAAGATTCATTATAATATACCTCGTGAAGGAAATGTAACCTTAAAGGTATATAATATGATTGGACAAGAAGTGGCTTCATTAGTAAATGAAAATAAACCGGCAGGAAGCCATCAAGTTACTTTTAATGCTAAAGAACTTGCAAGCGGAATGTATATTTATAGAATTCAGGTTGGTTCATTTATGTCAGCTAAAAAGATGTTATTGATTAAGTAATTGTTATTCTGTGAGACCCATCTAAATTGGGTCTCACATCTATTTTTTAATGAATTTTAAATTTAATGAGTGCTTGAAAATGGCAAATCATTGTAGAACTAAACGTTATACAAAAATAATTTATATCATATTATTTTTACTTGTAAACCACACTTTATTATTGGCGGCTAATTCCGGAAAAATTGTCGGAACAGTAAAAGATGCCGGAACCGGCGAGGCGCTAATTGGCGTTAATATTATGGTTATCGGTTCACAGCGCGGAACTGCTTCCGATGTTGACGGAAAGTTTACAATCTTAGGACTGACTCCCGGCACGTATAGTGTTAAGTTTTCTTATATAGGTTACCAAACTGTAATAGTGGAAAACGTAAAAATAATAATTGATAGGACTACCGATTTACATGTAGAAATGCAAAGTACATCGATAGCATTACAAAAGGAAATCATTGTAAGAGCTACCAGACCTCCGATTGCGCTTGATGTATCGTCGAGCAAAAGAGACATTGAAATATCGGAAGTGGAGACGATGCCTGTAATCGATTTCAATAATCTATTGAATCTTCAACCCGGTACAGTTTATAAACCAAAGACGAATGATAGTCAAGAACAGATCACGAATGAATTATCAATACGTGGAGGTACCGGTGTTGGTGTATTCGTGGATGGTCTTAATGTTACCGAAGCATTGTCGAGCGGATCTCTTACTAATTTCAATATGAGTTCTCTTAAAGCTGCCGAGATATTAACAGGTGGGTTTAATGCTGAATATGGAAATATTCGTTCAGGTGTAATTAACGTAGTAACTAAAGATGGAACTGAAAAATATACATTTAGCGCAGACGTAAAATACAGTCCGGCAGATAGGAAACATTTTGGCGAATCGATTTTTGATCCTAAGTCTGCTCCTGAATGGTTGCTCTATGGATACAATGATGCACTATTCGGTCCCGATGGAATTCATGCTGAAGGAAAACCAGATAGTTATTGGGAATACTTTGCCGCTAATGATACTGTTTATGGATTCACTCCGGAACAAGCTCAGGAAGTTTGGAAATACCAACACAAACCCAGAGAGTATGGACATAAACCTGATTATATAGTTGAAGCAACTGTCGGAGGTCCAGTTCCATTATTCAATTATATAAGTAAAGATGCTAATCTCCGCTTCTTTACAAGTTGGAGATATGAATATAATATGTTTGCAGTTCCTCTTTCAAGAGATCACTTCGAAGATATGAACTGGTTCTGGAAACTTACTTTTAATCCAATTAAAGGTATGAAAGTAAATTTTCAAGGAACATATCAGCAAAATCTTTCGAGTACAACATATAATACTCCGCAGGTTTCGGTTACTACGACCGAACAGGCAATATATAGTATGCAATATCCATTAACTAAATACTATCAAGCAATGCGTTCGATAGCTGATCGTTATAGAAATCAATTTGCTCTAAATATCTCTCATGCGATATCAGAAAATACTTTTTATGATTTTAAGATATCGTATTTATTAAGACGTTCATTCGTTAATCATGCAAAGGAAAGAAGTAATGATATCGCGTTCACTGTGGGAGGTGTAGGATTTATTGACCCGCAAAATGGATGGACTCCTTACAATGGAGGAGATTTCGGCGGAAGAGAAAGTGAATTTGGAATTAAAACTTCCGGCATGTCATTTATTCTTGGCGGTCATGGTAAAGAAAGAGATTATTCAAAGGAAACATTAATAAATACACGATTTGATATTGTAAGTCAAATAAATGACAATCATCAGATAAAAGCCGGATTGGAATTTAATTATGATGACATGAAGATGAATCACGGTCTTATTCAAATATCACCGCCGTTAGTGAAATTTGATCAATTTAGACAAATACCAATTAAGATGGCTATGTACGCACAGGATAAAATTGAGTTTAGCGGAATGATTGCTAATCTTGGTCTAAGACTAGATTATACTGATCGAAGAGGTACTTACTACACGAATTTATTTTCTGATTACTACAATGTGGATAGCTTATACTTAGTACCAACTGAGAGGATAAAGCCATTTCTTTATGTAAGTCCTAGAATAGGTATCTCGCATCCAATAAGTGAAAAGAGTAAACTATTTTTTAATTATGGACATTTTTATGATGAGCCGGGCGTTAATTATCTTTATAATAAAAGAGAAAGATATGGCGGATTTTATGATAGAATTGAAAACTCAAACTTAAAACCGCAAAGAACAATCGCTTATGAATTAGGTTTTGAACAGCAGATAGGCAATGAATATTTATTCCACGTTTCCGGATTTTATAGAAATATTACTAATCAGGTTAAATGGGTAGATTACTATTCTGAAATTGGTAATAGGATATCTACTTATTCAAATGATAACTATGCAGATTCTCGCGGTCTCGAAGCAATCTTTGAGAAAAAAGTTGGCGATTATTTCTTAGGAAGCTTAAGCTTCGATTACTTAATTACTTCCTCCGGTGATTTCGGTCAAGCAGTATTCTATGAAGAAGTATTAAAGACTCCGGGAATGAGCAGCAGTTCTCAATATACCCCCGGAGCTGCATATTCAATATTAGGGAATATTACTTTTAAGACTCCAATAGGTTGGGGCAAAGATATTTTTGGTTTTGATTTGCTTGGTGATTGGGTACTTAATTTTACTCACGAATATCGCAGCGGTAAAACATTTACCTATAATCCAAAAGGACTTCCGGGAGTTAATAATAACATGAGATGGAATCCTCATCAAAACACAAATATGAGATTGTCTAAAGGAGTTGATATTGGCGGGCTTTCGACTGTGATTTATCTGGAAGTTTATAACCTGTTTAACGTTAAGGAACTAAATTCAAACTTAAGGTCACTTCTGCTTCCTTACTTGAAATTATATAATGAATATTTAGAATCATTGAATCTTCCTGAAGAAGGTGGAAATGATAATCCGGGTGATTATAAAGCTGAAAATATAAAATTGCCATCGAATGACAATTTCCCAAATCAGCTATTATTTAATACGCCGCGTGATATTTATTTAGGAATAAAAATTAATTTTTAAAATGGAGTTTTGATGAAACGCAGTTTCAAAATAATCGTATTCGCATTATTGCTGATATCGACTCAAAATACTTTGTACGCACAAAAAGCGTTTGAACATCATATAAATCGTTTGGCTATGGAAGTAAGCGAAAACGGTGCATTACTCTATCGTAATAATACCGTTCTATATCCCACTTGGCCCTACGATTCACGCTACTTTAATTTCTCATCTAAGAAAATGTATATCGAATCTTGGGGAGTTTGGTTAGGCGCAAGAAACTTTTTGGGAGTTGGTGATACCACTTCTAAAGATGCATTTGTTGCTTGTGGTAATTTATATCTAAATATCAATGATATTGTTCCTCTTAGTCTGCAAAAAAGAATTCGGTATCCATATCCAACCGTAAGAGTTTTTGATGGAACGGGACATATTAAAGCGGAGACATTTGATAATGCTTCATTAGTGCCATCGCTTATAGCCGATGAACAGATTGAATCAGTTTGGACAACTTCACTCGGTATTACAGTTCAATTAAAAACTTATGCTTATGCAGTTGAAGGTCATAAGAACTATGTCATTTTTGATTATAGGTTTATTAATACAGGGAATATTGATAATAATGTTCAGACAAAAGAATTGAAAAATCAACTTAAAGATGTTTGGTTTGGATTTCCATTCTCTACTGATATTAAGCCACGGTTTGGCGGAACAGAACCGGATGATAATTATGAATATTATGGTTCTACTTATGATCAATGGGTAAAAGGAGATAAAACTGCTGATTCGGCTCGAGTGTTAATTGCTTGGGACGGTAATAGTGTTGATACTGATAGTTATGATCCAGATCCGATTACAATGGAGCCAAGAGTGCCCGGCTTTTATGGACTTGGCGTTTTGCATGCCGATAAACAAGCGATTGATGATTTAGAATCCGGTTCATCGGACGACCCAAAACAACCGGTGAATGTTGATAATTCTTCAGGTCTTGAATCGAGTCCAAGTGCACAAATTCAGAAATTATCTCAAGGTGGTAATAAAAATTTTGCAGGTTATGGAGCTGAAAATTTTCTAATGAGTTTTGGTCCTTATAATATCCCGGTTAATGAAGATGTACGAATCGTTCTTGTTCAGATTATTGATGGAATCGATCGAGAAAAAGCAGAGGACTTAGGTCTTAAACTTTTAAGCGGAACGATTTCAAAAATTCAATATGAAGCAGAAATAGCAACCGGAAGAGATTCTTTATTGAAATCTCTTTCTGCTGCTAAAGTAGCATTTAATAGAAGATTCAATATTCCGGATCCGCTCCCCTCCCCGGATTCAATACTTGTTACATCAGGTATGGGGAATATTAAAATCGAGTGGTCCGGTAGCTCCGAAAAAGCTTTAGATCCGGATACCAAGAGAAAGGATTTCTGGGGCTATCGACTTTATCGTGCTGCTATATCACCCGATAATAAATGGGATATGATTTATGAAATGGGAGGTAATTCAGGTAACCCAATAGTTCATTCTTATATTGATTCTAATGTGGTTGTAGGGTTCAATTATTATTATGCAATAACTGCATTTGATGATGGAATAGGTAATTATCTAATTCCGGGACAGTCGCTCGAAAGTTCTCGACTTACATCAACAGCATATGTTGGAGCATCTTCGGCAGTTGTACCTCAAATTTCTTTTGAAGGATTTAAGAGTAATTTAAGAGTAGTACCAAATCCTTATAACATTCGTTCAATAAATTATGGTGATCCCAATAATCCGGGGGATGTTCAGAATAATAAATTATTGTTCGTGGGTCTGCCAAAGAGATGTACAATAAGAATATTTACAGTATCAGGGGATTTAGTAAAAACAATATACCATGATAGTGGATTAGGTTCTGAGGAATGGAATCAAGTAACTGATTCAAATCAGTTTATCGTAAGCGGACTTTATATTGCTCATGTAGAATCTGATTTGGGAAATGAAATAATAAAATTTGTGGTGATAAGATGATTAAACGAAATCTTTTCCTAATGATTTTCTTCTTTTTGTTATTATCCTTTAATCATAATTTTGCACAGGATAATTTTAATAAAGTTGGACAAAGCGGCATGCAATACCTTAAAATAGGTGTTGGAGCAGAAATGGTAGGCAGAGGCGAAGCAGGTATCTCCGCTATCAGAGGTGTTCAGGCAATGTTTTGGAATCCGGCAGGATTAGCTGAAATGGAAAATAATGAATTTCTTTTTAGCCATAATTCGTGGATTGCAGATATATCAATGAATGCAATGGGTGTTGGAATTAATTTAAATGAATGGGGTGTTATTGGTGCAAATGTATTGTGGATGGATTATGGTGAACTTCATAAAACCTCTGTCGCACAGACGATTGAAGAATCTGCACAGTTTGGTTATGTTGATGAAGGTATGTTTTCACCAACTGATATGGCAATAGGATTTACTTATTCTAAAAAGGTTTCTCCACAGTTCTCTTTTGGCGGTCAAGTAAGATACCTATATGAGAACTATGGAAGTAACGTAACATTAAATAGTGCAGGTGAGAAAAATATTACAGAGAATACTATGTCAACTTTTTCTTTAGATTTCGGAACTCTTTATTATCCGGGATTTAAAAGCTTAGCATTATCGATGACAGTACAGAATTTTTCAACCGACTTAAAATACGAACAGGAAGCATTCAGCACTCCGCTTACTTTTAAGATTGGTCTTTCTATGAACATGTTTGATTTTTGGGAGAATAGTTCTAAAAATTCATTGTTGGTAGCGGTTGATGCAATACACTTGAGAGATTATTCCGAAAGACTAAATCTTGGAGTTGAATATAGCTATCTCGGATTATTTAATGTAAGATGCGGATACAGAATGAATTATGATTTAGGTGGATTCACCGCAGGTGCAGGTGTAAGATATTCTATTTCAAATAGTCTCGGATTTAAATTAGATTTTAGTTATATGGTAGAAAATACAGGGAGATTTACTTCTCCATTGCAGCTAACTGCAAGTTTAATAATGCTTTAATTATCAAGAAACACCAATTGGAATAATTATGAATGCCAGGAAGGTAAATACGGTAAAGGGACAGACATTATTGAGGCAAAGGAATGTCTCTGTCGTAATTGAGAAAATCTATTCAGATGGACCGATAACAAATAGAGATATTGTTAATAGCACGAGTATCTCTTTTGCTAAAGTAAATACTATTACAACTACTTTAAGTAAAATCGGTTTAATTGTTCAAGATGGCAAAGAAGAATCGATTGGAGGAAGAAGATCAGCACTATATAATATTAACCATAATTTTCGTTATTCGATCGGCTGTCAGCTTTCTCATACACGAATTCATACTTGTATATGCAATCTAAAAGGAGAGCCAATATTTTACGAAGCAATACCATACAATAAAGAAAATGGTAAAGACTCTGTTTTGAAAATGCTTATTGAAGCGATTGAACAACTAATAAAAAAAGCAAAAATACCGCGTGATAAATATCTAGGTATAGGTCTATCCATCGCAGGTTTATATAACCCAAATGATGGATCGGCGATCCCTTTCCCCCATTTAGTTAATTGGGGTGTTATTGCGTTCAAAGAAATACTTGCTAAAAAATTTAAGATGCCAAGTTATATACTTAACGTTGCAAATGCAGCCGCATTAGCAGAGCAAAATTTCGGCGTTGGTATTGGTAAGAATAGTATCCTTTATCTAAACATAGGTACAGGTCTCGGTATGGGAATTATTCTTAATGGAAAGCTATTTGAAGGAGTCTCCGGTTCAGCCGGTGAGTTTGGACATATATCAGTTGATGATCGCGGACCTTTATGCGAATGTGGTAATCTTGGATGCCTCGAAGCAATTGCAAGTACTAAAGCTATTGTTAATCAGGCAATTGACTTAATTCAGAAAGGTGTCAATTCAAGTTTATTAGCAATGACAGATCATGATATTAAAAAGTTGGATTTTGATATCATCTGTCAAGCAGCACAATCAAGCGATAAATTGGCATATAATCTAATTGATAAAATGGGACAGAATATTGGGGAAGGAATTGTTACTCTTATAAATTTATTCAATCCGGAAAGAATAATAATCGGTGGTAAAATTAGTAGTGCCGAGAAGATTGTTACACCTTCAATAATGCATGTTGTACAAAAAAGAGCTTTGGAAATACCAAGAAAAAATACTGAAATAGTTTTTTCAAAAATGGGCAGTCATTCAGGTACGATTGGCGCAACTGTCCCGATAATTGACGAATTTTTTAGAAGTCAAATTAACACTTTCATTGACGAAAAGTAGTGTTGAGGATAAATTAAAAACATAATGAAAAAATTAAGAATTGCAACTATTGGTGTCGGAAGATTCGGAATATTTCATCTGCACGCATTTAGACAATTGGAAGAGGTCTTGAATGTCGAATTAGTTGCTGCAGCTGAAATAGATGTTTCAAAACATTCGGCAATTAAGAATGATTTTAATATCCCGGTTTATTCTAATTATTTAGAAATGATTGAAAAAGAAAATTTAGATGCTGTATCTGTCGCTACGGTTGATTATCAACACAAGGATATTGTGTTGAATTCGTTATTACACGGATTACACGTCTTAGTAGAAAAACCTTTAGATACTAATTCTATCGGTTCTTTTGAGATGATGAATATTGCAAAAGAGAGAGAATTAATTTTGCAAATCGATTTCCATAAAAGATATGATCCTTATCATATCGAAATAAGAGATTTGGTAAATAAAAATAAATTCGGAGATTTTCTTTATGGCTATTGCTATATGGAAGATCAGATAGTTGTTCCTAGAGATTGGTTTAAGACTTGGGTTAATAAAACTTCGCCGGCATGGTTTCTCGGTTCTAATTTTATTGATTTAATAAGCTGGCTCATGAACAGTAGAGTAAAAAGTGTCTATGCAAAAGGACAAAAAAATAAATTGCAAAAATTAGGACTTGATACCTATGACTCAATTACGAGCATGCTGACATTTGAAAACAACGCAATAATTACTCTTGATAGCTCATGGGTTTTACCGGAGAATTTTTCTTCAATCGTTAATCAAGGATTTAGGTTAATTGGTACTGAAGGTATCGTAGAAGCAGATTCGCATAACCGAGGAACTACTTCTTGTTTTACTTCTGAGAAAGGTATTAGGAATCATAATTCCGGCTTCATGCATTTAGAAAAGAATATTTATGGCAAACCAAGATATGTCGGTTATGGAATTAAGAGTATTCAACATTTTATTGAGAATGTAGTCCACTTAAATAATGGACTTAAATTGAAAGATTTAGATGGCACATATCCTTCCGGACTTGATGGTCATGAAGTAACAAAAGCTATTGAAGCAATTCATTTAAGCATCGAAACCGGTGTGGCAATAGAAGTACAAAATGGGAATGAGTTATGCACAAAAGTTGTCTAAAAATATTTCTTACATTTTTTATTTTTTTTACTGTTTCAACTGTTTTTAGCAGTCAGGAGAAAAAAGAACAATTAATAATTTTTCATTTCGATTTCAATTCTGTTTCGTTAAATAAAGATTACGTAATAAAATGGATTAATAAAGCTTCCGAAATGGGTTATAATGCGATTCTCTGGGAAATTGAAGATGAGGTTAAATGGGAAACCTGTCCTGAATGCGCTAGTCCTGATGCATTTACAAAAGATGAATTTAAGGAAATAATAAAATATTCCCGCTCTTTAGGTCTTGAGCAGATACCATTACTCCAAACTATTGGGCATGGTGAATACGTCCTTCAACATAAAAAATATTTTTCTTTTCGTGAAGATTCAACTCGATACGATTGTTATTGCACGAGTAATGATGAAGTAAAAACATTTATGAAAAAGTGGATCAATGAATATATTGAACTATTTGGAGATATAAAATATTTTCATCTTGGCGGCGACGAAGCTTATGCTTTTGCAACTTGCGATATATGCAAAACTACTGCTGATAAAGTTGGGGAGAATAAATTATACGGGGATTATTTAAATGCAATTGCTGTTCCTCTCTTTGAAAAAAATATTCAACCCGGAGTATGGTGTGATATGATTTTAAGCCATCCGAATGAACTAGATCCGGTATCTAACAAATTTGTTATATGGGATTGGAACTATTGGGATGGAGATTCTATTCCCGAACGTGTTATGGTGTGGGGAAAGGGAAGGTTGACAAAAGATAAAATAACGGTTGCAATCAAAAATGCTTTCCCGCAGATAATTGATTCAAAAGGAAATCTTAATGCTTTCTATACAAGTAATTATCTGAAAGAAAAAGGTTATGAAGTAATACTATGCAGTAGTTCTCGTAGCTATGGTGATGCAGTCTTCGCCGGTACAAATAATCTCCACTTTGACAATATTATCGGGGCTGCACGTAAAACGGCTCAATTGAATTTATTAGGCACTTGCGTTACTAGCTGGGCAGTGCGTATCCCAAATTTTGAGACTCAAGAACTATGGCTTTATAGTGCTCCATTCACAATTAAAAATTCTACTTTATGTAAAGAAAATATTTTGAAAGAAATCCAAAAACATTTTTTTAAGAACGATGATTTTCAAATAAATAATACTTTTGAAAAAATTAGTTCTGTTTTCCCATTTAATTATCAAAACACAACCGGAATTATGTGGACAGGATTAAAAGATTCCAAGACCGCACCGCACAATTATATCAAAGATCTAATTGTTAAATGGAAGAATAGAAATCAATGGATTGCATTGAAAGAACAAATTTCTAAATCAAG
>Ga0209643_1001093_pt1 | contig 29294 bp, 29 predicted proteins | sample AutmiccBRH37_all_FD_187383 | JGI IMG/M metagenome (GOLD analysis project Ga0209643, IMG submission 187383) | Deep subsurface microbial communities from Mt. Terri, Switzerland - Autotrophic microbial communities BRH/37_all (SPAdes) (version 2) | ecosystem: Environmental > Aquatic > Deep...
GAGCATCGACGACATCCAGCTATATGAAGAGCGCCACTGGAACTCTCCGATGGTGGATGTGTGGGGAATCTCCGATCTGGACCTGTTCAAGGAAAGTGACCGGCTGCTGCGAGAGCAGGGGGAGGGCAAGCCCTTCTTTGCCTATATCCAGACGGCGGGCAACCATCGTCCGTTTACCATACCCAAGCAGAACGACGGCTTCGAAGCCCTCGATCTACCTTTGGAAAAGGTGCAGGGCGCCGGTTCCCGCAGCGTGGCGCAGTACAACGCGGTCCGCCTTCTGGATTTCAACATCGGCCGCCTGATGGAGATTGCGAAGGAAGGCGGCTGGTACGACAACACCATCTTCGTCATGTTTGGCGACCACAACACGCGCATCGCCCAGATTCCGCACATGCTGCCGGCATACGAAAAGCTGGGGCTCGAGAGCAATAACGTTCCGTTGTTGATCCATGCGCCCAAGCTGCTGGAGCCACGAGTGATCGAGGAGGCCGTGGGTCTGGCCGATCTGCTACCGACCGTACTGGGCTTGGCCGGCATGGAGTTTCGCAACGGTGCAATGGGACGCGACATCCAGCAGCCGGCTCCTGAAGGGGAGCGCGTGGTTCCACTCGTGCTCCGCGAAGGCACGTTCCCGCTGATTGGTGGCGTGACCAAGGACTTTCTTCTGCAGATGCAGCACGACGGCAGCCAGCCGACCCTGCACGAAATTGCATCACCGGAGCCTCTGGTCGACGTAGCCGACCGGTATCCCGAGGAATTCCAGCGACTTGTCGCCCTGACACGGGGACTGCACGAGGCATCGCGTCTGATGCTCTATCAGAACGTCAGAAAGGACTGAGTTCCAGGGCGGTCATGACTGCCTATCCGCGAGCTGTCTGACACAGCGCGCGGCTGGGCAGATCGGGCGAACATGAGCGTGAAGTTACAGCGCCAGGCTCAATAGAGAATCATCACCCAGGTGACCGCTACCATCACCAGCGACAGCAGTTGCGCCGCGCTGCCCATGTCCTTGGCGTTCTTGGAAAGCGGGTGCAGTTCGAGCGAGATTCGGTCGATTGCTGCCTCTATCGCCGAATTGACGAGCTCGACCACCAGTGTCAACAACGGCACGATCACAAGTAACAAGCGTTCGATTCGGCTGACGTCGAGCGTGAACGCCAGTGGTATCAGGATAGCGTTGAGCAGCAGCAGCTGTCTGAAGGCAGCTTCGCCGGCAATCGCAGCACGGATACCTGCAATGGAGTATCCCAGCGCTCTCAGGATTCGCCTGAGACCTGAGTGCCCCTTGAGCGATTGCGCGTTGAGTTCTTCGATGCTGCTCATGTTCGACTTCCTGGCAGAATTGTGGCGAGTATAAGCATCCCGAGGCAGAGAGCGCGTGCTGATCGTGGCTAAACGAAAACCAGAGAGGGAAAGGACCAGAAGGTGGTGTCGTACGTCAGCTAACTGGAGAATATAAGTCACTGGATAATCAATGGTTTACGCATCTAGCATGAGATTTTCTGTGACCGAAAACGTCAGCTATCGCGAGATTTTCATTGCGAAAATCATCTAAGTGGAGAATTTCCTGAAAGCCGTGTTAGCGACAAGCACACAGCGCCTAGCGGATGGATTTCTACCGAGCAAGCGTGGCCGCGCATTGACAACTTGTCAATACTGGCCAAATGAGGGATCGAGGTCGTTAGCCTTGCTGATACGAGACTCTAGAAGGGTGGAATTGGCTCAGTCGAGCCAGAAGTGATGCCCTGCGGGCTGCAATGACTTCAGCGGCTTGTGAAGCGATTCAGCCAGGAATCTAGCTCTTCGGTGCGGCTGTAAAGAACGCCCCCAATGGCGGCCTCGAAAGAGGACTCAGTGAGGCTTGCCAATGGCCGACGAGCAGGAATCCCTGATATCTTCGACCACCGTTTTATTGAGATATGGCTGCTGAGCAGTCGACTGATCTCGCCACCCTGGAAACAAAGTTCACGTTTCCAGCCCAGTGGCTTGATCAGCCCTAGGGAGCAAGCCGTAGTGATTTCTTGCTTGTTCATCCCTGTAATAGCGATGGTGTCCAGTAGCGTGCAGTGAGCAGTCTCCAGCGAAGCGAGATGCTTCGCCATCCAGGCCAACAGACCGTCAACTCCGACAAAAGCACCATCAAGCAAAGCTTTACGATCTGACTTGGGACGGAATGGAATTTCTTTTAACAGGATGCCGGCCAGTACATGCCCCATATGGCCGCCATGCGCTGATGCGATTCGCGCAGCATGCACCATATCGATGATCTGGCCAGAAGCGACTGTCTCCAGCTGTTCAATCTGCTTGGCCAATGTAACTAGATCAAAACAGGCATCCCGAACAGATCTGTGGCCGATGAGCCCCTGAAGGGAAGACGACTCAATCAACGGCAGGATCTGAGCAGGCTCACATCCCAGGACTTGTGACAGCAACCGATGATCAACTGACGCCAACAATGTTGGGCTCTCTTCAGTTCGCCCATTGAGCGATCTCCGCCCCGCAGAACAATCGAAATCCCGCAGAGGCCAGGGCAGCGCTAGTTTTTCTTTCAGCGCATAAATCGGCAGGTAAACGGCTGATGCTCCAATGGCAGCAGTGGGTGATCTGTGTGCTCGACAAGCTTCGGCCCATGACTCCATCGCCGTTGAATCATTGAGCAAGGCGTACGCCTGACCCAGAAGCAGAGGCCAGCGAGCGACTTCTGTGGGCGGCCTCTCACGAACAGAAAGATCACTGCTCAGCGGCACAAGGACGCATTGAAGGGCTAGTAGCAGATCGCGAATGAAATGGTTGAGCCCACGCTGGTCTGACAAGCGTACGTGTAGCTCTGAAGCATACGCCGGCAGCGTGACCGGGCTAGTAGAGCCTAAGAGGGTGACGTTGCACGAAGGGCAACGGCATTCGAACAGCTCTTCTGACCACTCAAACTGGTCATTGCAGTGCGGGCAGGCATGAATCAAATTATGACGATGCTCATAGCAATGAGTGAATGGCAACTGACCAAAATATGCTGGGATCCGTTTTTTCTCCCGAAGGCAGGCCGTACAGATTCGGGGAACTCGAAGCTCAAGGTTTCGGTAAATTCGCGCGGAGTCATGTGCTGTAACTTTGGCGAGAATCTCATCTCGAACGACATAGCCACTCAGCTCTGCCGGACTCAGGCCTAACCATCCTGCCAACGCTGCCTGGGTATCAGGCGATTGATGGTTTTGTGCTTTGCTGCCACCAATTCTCAGGGTAGAAAACAGCTCCTTTACAGAGCTGCGCCCATTAGCCACAGCCAAGCGCAGTAGATAAGCAGAAAAATGCTCACCGGGTTCGGGGCGAAGGCGTACCGGCAGAAGTCGCAGCTCAGACATTTGCCCGCAACGCCAGGGCCCGCTCGACTTGAGGCAGGGACATCTTGAAAGGATTTTCTATCAAATCTGCGCAACTGCTGACGTCGAATGCCTCCGACAAATGAGTTATGCAGATCTGTTCATTCCCGTCAGTGCTTTCGAGAGAATGTTCAAGCACGTTGGCAATGAATCCATGGAGCCCGTTACTGGCGAGATAGAACCGCTTCAGCATCTCGTCACTGCTCAGGTTGATGCATGGAACGCCAATGGTTTTCTGATATACAGCCATGAGATTCTTCCAAGCATTTGATCCTAGAGCAGGAGGTTTAAGCTGGACAGAAGCGTTAAACCTACGAATCAGCTGATCTTCACTGTGCTTACCTTTGACGGTGTCAGTCAAAATTCGATTGCCATGGGGAAGTCCGGCCAGGACAAAAGGAATTAGGCTTCGATCCATGATGCTTTTGATCATGTCAGCTGCTTCTTGCGTCCGCCGGTGGGTGTGCTCGGGGAGCACATGTTGAATTTCATCGATGATGATTAACTGAACACCCAGTGATTTTGTCAGGCCGTAAAGACGATTCAATAGTGACCTGGCCGTACCTTTCTGAGGCTCGGGATCGCCGCAAGCCTCAAGCAATCCGCTGAGAATGTCGTTTACAGTGACTCGGGACGGCAGTGAAATATAGAGGATTGGACGCAGCGTTCTGTCTTCCAACTCAGCATCTGGAAACGCCTTGCGATATAAGTGAAGCAAAGTCGATTTACCAGCTCCGCTGGCTCCAAGCAGCATCATGCTTTTTGGCTTCAGGCCGGCAGTTTTATGGCACCGACTAATCGCTTGATACGCCAGGTCGAACTGCTGGTTTCGAATCGTTAGCTGCAAGAATGCTTCCGTGTGCGGCTTTCGGCGTGGAGCATTATTCGATGGTGATTGCATAGTCGTCATCCTCATCAATAATGGGTGAAACAGCACAAATGTTGTCTGTTGAGTATTCTTCGACGGGTGACTTCAGCAGTGTTTCAAGGTCGATAGGTGTCCCCGCTGAGTTGAGTGGTATGTCTGGCCCCTTACGGCGTGGCTTTTCAGGATCGCTATAGCCCTCACGGATACCATCATCCCATGTGGGCGATTCATCCTTCGTCGTGCGATAAATTCGCCCCACGCGAAGTTCTGAAAATGAAAGTCCCGAGGTCTTGCTCCCTAGAATATTTGGAACCTCCAGAATCCGATTTGTAAAAGGGTCTACAACGCTAATGGCACTGGCATCGAGCGGGTCACGGTATGCAGTAACCTTAACTTCATCTCTTTTATGAGGTTTTTGGTTTCGTTGTGATCGATGATAAATTGCTTGAAGCTCGTCACTGTTGAAAACCTGATAGTCACAGGTAATTCCCTTCACATGAGCGAGGTTATGTTCTTCGCGTAGACCGCGCAGCAAGTTGTCATTCCCAATCTCATCAACCATTACCGGGGGATATTTTGTGGCGCTTTCACGCCAAACCTCGGCAGGGGTTCGTCCATTCAATCCAGAATGTGGCTGGTTGTGGTACTTGATAATGAACTCACTAAACAATTTCCTGAATTCAGAAAAAGTGTGCATCGCAGAGGACTTTATGCTGGAGTCAGACTTATATCTGTTATCCGGCTTCCCCAAATAGCCCTTTAGCCCCTGAAATAGGCCTGTACGGGTCGTGCCAATGAATCGCTCCACGATGGGCTTGCCCCAACCCATTTTGGTGCCAGTGCAATCCACTTCGACTTTCAAGCTGTCAAAAAACCGCATGGTGTCAGCAGAGATATATGCAGCGCCTTGGTCGATGACCACCCGCGCGGGTATTCCGCAATATGGATATAGCGGGTCATTCTTTCGTGAAATAGCATATCGAAGCGTATGGATTACACAGGCAGAAGTTTCTCGCGGCTTGCCAACGTGAATGGCGTAACCCAGTACGACGCGCGAGTAGGCGTCAACGACAAAGTAGATGCTAGGCTTTCCTATAAATTTGCCGAATTTGTTTTTTAGCCCGACATTGAAATGCGCCGTATCAAGCTCTGCACGTTGCAGGATTCTGTCGATTTCAATTTTAGAGTTGGTAGATCTAGCCTCATGCCTAGCTGCACTTTTTCCGTACCGGCATGCAATCACGCTGATGCGATCAAGCTCGCGAATACGGCGTTCAAAGGTTGAGAGAGATGGGCAAGGTGCAATGTATCCTCTGGTAGCGTATTTTGCAGAAAAGATCAAATATACGCGATGCATCGAAGGTTTATCTTCGGTGAGATATTCCTTTTTTATGACCATATCCATTAGGTCAAATACTTCATCGGCGATAGATGGGTTCCGGAGTCTCTTACCACCAAAAAGGACTTCAGCCATGTTCTCGCTGGCAGCAATCCATTTCGTGTAAATTCTATGCAGATTGGAAATACTCGGCGGATTGCTATCCGAGATAAGATATGAGATGCGAGCTGTGACGAGTTCCCGAACGCCTTTTGCACAGGGCTTTGCCTCAAGCTTCAGTGCACTGCAATAAGCAGTCATGCGTGCAATTTCTTCATCCTGCTCTGTGCTGGTCTTTATGTGGCACGGATTGTAAGTAGGAGTCCTGAACAAATGAAGCTTCCCATCTGATCGTGCACGCTCCAGTTCCTCTGGAGTGAAGCTCTCCACCTTTCCATCACTAAATTTTATTACGGCAAGATCGCCATCAAAGAGGCGAAGATTGCCGGTTCGCCCCTCATAGGAAAGCAAGCAATCCACATATAGATTTTGCATAGCTACACCTTGATAAGGGCTGTTTGCTCGGTCAGGCGTATAGAAAAATCGAACCGAAATTCGCCATTAGCCAAAAGTGCGAATGGTGTCGTATCAGGAAATCCCAGACGCCTTATATATTCTTTTAGCTCCGAGAAACTAATGTCTTGTGGCATTCCTTTCTTTATTTTTGCCACTTCAGGCCGATTGATAAAAACTCTCTTGTAAGGATAAAGCATATTCATGTTGAAAATTGAATCGCCCAACCGGATGTCTTCATCTGTGACAATCTCTAGACCTGCACCACAAGCATCATTTATGTGTCGACGAATCCACGCCATTTTTTCTTGCAGGGCATCGTCGATGCGTTTAGCCATTTTGATCTCTCGGAACTGATAGCCACGGTCATCCTTGAACTTAACGAGTTGATCTGGTGTATATCTCGCGGGTTTTCCGTTAATTGCGGTATATGCAAATGACACGGGTTGCGCCTTATAAGACTCAACCGCCTCATCAAACTCTAGGGCTAGCAGGGCATCCCTCTCCAGCAAGCTTTCACACCAAAACCTGGCCAGGTTCTTCACCGAGTAGAAATGCCTGATCGGCTTCGACCACACACCCTTAGGTTTTTGCTTGGGCTTCATCTTTCAACCTAGACATCATCGCGTTGATGCAATACTACGAACCTTTCCAAGGGCGTCAAGAAAAATCTGCATCATCGCGTTGATTCTAGGCAGGATGCAGGCTAGGATCAGCCGCATCGAACAGAACGGCAGGTGTGATGATGACCCTCTCCGAAATCGCTGAAATCCGCGCAGGCCATGCGTTTCGCGGTGCTATCACACCTTCTCAGGATGCCGAGAACCGAGTGATTCAGATCCGCGATGTTGATCAACAGAGCGGGGTCGCTTGGGCAGGTCTAGAGCGCTGCACCCTCGCGGGTCGCAAAGAGCCTGATTGGTTGCAGGCAGGGGACATCGTGTTTCAAGCGCGGGGACGGAAGAATTTCGCCGTGTGCCTGATGGAGATGCCATTTGATCGCGTCGTCTCCACACAGCACTTCTTCGTTATCCGTGTACATGACGAGCGGTTCAGCTCTGCTTTCATCGCATGGCAACTGAACCAGGTAGGTGCTCAGCGCCACTTCGACCTGAACACGCCGGACGTCAACACCCGGCACATCACTCTGGCAACCCTGAGCGCAACCCCCGTCGTGTTCACTGATCAAACTACACAGCAGCAGCTCCATCAATTAGTCACGCTCGCTCGAAAAGAGCAGCTTCTTTTTGAGACTTTGATGAAAACCAGGCAGCAACAGATGGCGGTGATTGCCAGCCAAATCCTTCGGATGGGAACGGTATGAGTAAGATCAATCTTCTGGCGTTGCTCACGGCCAATCCGGCTTATAAGCAGCTTGCGACGCACCTATTCCTTCTGATCTTGTGGCACCGCGATTCGCCTAAGGAAGAAGTGCCAGAGTCGTTTGATGACAGATTCTTTGACCGTGTTGCCTGGCAAGTCGGCGAGACCTCACAGTTGCTTGGCGATGCACTCCGCAAAAAGCTAGGGATCTACACGCTGGAGACCGGCTCGCTAGCTGCCCATCATGAGTATTTCCGTACGATTGCACGCGGATTAGCTGAGGAAGACTCGCTAAGACCAATGCTGCTGGAGATGCTCCTTCAAACGCTTGAAGCTGATGGCTCTTATGAGGGGACAAGGCCTTGCCCTGAGGAGCTAATCCAAGTGATCGCAGGCATCAGCCAGCAGGCTGGAGGGCGCTCTTACTACGACCCCCTCAGCGCGAATGGACGACTGCTTGCCGAGCTCGTTTCCACCTCAAGCCCATCAGCTTGCGGGCTGGGCCAATCCTCTGCTGACGAGGACATCCTGCATGGGCTGCTACGCGCTTTCTTCAAGCACGATTCTCTGACATTCGAAAAGGCAGACGCCTTGAAGTCGCCACCTGTTGATGGGGTAAGTCTTCAGGCTTTTGATTCAGTAGTTTCTGACCTGTCAGGTGGTGCCGAGGCATGGGATCCAGAGCTTGGCGTTAGGGATCCATTTGGTCGGTTCAGATACGGTGTAGCCTCGAAAGGGAAAGGTGAGTGGCCGTTCATACAGCACATGCTCGCGTGTATGCGCCCAGACCACGGCTTGGCAATTGCAGTTGTAGATCAGGCCGCACTGCTGCGAGCGGGTAAAGATGCTGAAATCAGACGGGGCATCATTCAGGCCAATCTACTGGACGCTGTGATTTATCTCCCGCCAAAACTTTATCGCAGTGACGTACGTCCGCTCGCGATCCTTGTCTTCAAGTCGTCACGACAAAGCCTCTCGGTACTGCTTGTAGATGGCAGCAAGCTCTACACATCTGAAAAAAGCCTCAACACGCTCACGCAAGCAGGTATCCGACAGATCCAGGAGCAGTACTCGCGACGTGAACCTGTTGACGGCACTGCTGTGCTTCTGAGTATCGCTGAGCTTGAAAGCAATGGCTTCGCGCTAAACCTAGGGCGATATTTCTCAGCCCGTGCTGATGAAGGACTACATGATCTCGACGCCCTGAGCCGTGAGCATGAGCACATCAAGCGCGAGCTCTGGGATGTAGGTGCACAGATAGACGAATTGCTCGGCAGACTAGCTGGGTAGGCCGCCCTATGAAAAGCCAGCGAAAGATGGCCATGCTCGCCGCCGCGATGCTCGAAGACTTCCCTGAGATCATCTCTGGTTATGTTGTTGATGCGCGTATCGAGTCCCTCCATCTGAAGGGCAATGTGTTCAAGGCATTCGGCTATCGGAATGGCGAATTTCTGGTCAGCACAGAAATTATGCAGATCATGCTCTTTTCGCCAGATCGTTGGATGCTCAAAACTCGTGACGATGAGTTCTTCGTCATCGCATCCTTTGCACGCGGTGGTCGTCAGTCCATAGAAAACCTTGCTGAAAAATTTGAGGCAGCTTGGCTATCCCATTCGTTATGGCATGTTCACTAAGTGAAACGACTATGAGCGAGCTCGATTCATTGACGAACCTGTTCAACGGGGGCGGAGAGGTCATGACAGGTTCCCCAATGACCGACGAGCAGGCGCTCAATTTCATGCGCGACCTACGCCTGAACACCGAGTACTGCTTGGTCAGAGATTGGATCTGGATTGACCTTAATGTAACGCCGGCGCAGCTTGCAGAGCTGGGAAAAACACGCCGCCAGCCTGCGGTAATCTTCGCTCATAGCGTGATATACGATTCTGCGAAGTGCTGGGACGTTGGCAACCTTGTCCGAACTTCGCCGCTGCATGAGTTCCGCAATGGCTTCCTATTTCAGACGTTGAACTCGGTTTATGTGCTCCTTGGTGACGGCCTGAGGAAGAGGGCGGCAGTCGATACGGTTGGCCGCATTGTCTTTTGATCCCGGTGACGCATATGACTGATCTGATGCAGAGCGGCGTATCATGCGAGGTTTGTGGTTGCAGTACGCGGGTGCCCGGTTATGGCGAGCAATTCGGCACACTCTCTGCACACTGGGGGTATGGCTCGCAACATGATGGCGAGCGTTATCGCGTGATGCTCTGTGAAGGCTGCTTTTTTGGAGCCTTGATGTATCTCCGCGAGCAGCGGCGGATTGAAGTGATGTTTGACCACGCCCAGCCCAAGGATGATGACGTCTTTGGCCTGATTACGCGTGATGACTACTTTGGTGAGTCATAGCAGACTCAGGACTTTACTAGCGGAGCAGGGGGCACCGCATCGCGAATGCATGCTGAGCCGACTGTTCTTTCGGGAGCATTTGGCTCACCCCTCAAAGGCAAACGGAAACTCCCACTGGCAGGCCAAGGCAAGCCTGTTGTAAAGGGCGCGCTCACCTTCCGGGTTACTCGCTTCATCGTGAAGAGCAATGTCTAGGTAGTAGTTCTGTCCGTTGTGGACGTAGTAAACAATCCACTCACCGGTTAACTGCTGCCGATTGGCACGTCGCTGATAGCCTTCCAGGGCTGCAATGTGTGCGATTTGCCCTGCCTTTTTCCATGCGTCATTCTCGTCCTCTACCACATACCCGACGGGGACGATGTTGGCGATCTCAGTTGCCAGTAGCTTGTGCTTTCTGCCGTAGCCCTCAAACCACTGATTCTGGATATTCCTGACCAGGAATGCTGCGCTGGTGTAGTGCTTGTGCATGAAGCGCCCAAGGATTTCGCCGCTGAGAGGTGCGGCAGGTTTAGTCGGCGTTTGCCTTGCGTCTGGCGCCTGCTCCAGCCACCTCAACTCATCCATGACTCGCCACGTGTTAATCAACCCGGATCGTGCGAGAAAGGCATTACTCAGCCGAATAGCCAAGGCCTCGCTGATCCGGGGCCAGAAGCTTGAGCCTCCGCAAAATCGTTTTTTTAGCAAAACGACATCGTATCTGTGCAGTAACGGCATAGCACCAAAGCTCAGATTAAAGATCACTGGCCTTAAACAGCGCCCTCATTGCCAACTCCAGCCGTGCTTTGGACTGCGCTGACACCTTTTGAAGGCCAATCTCTTTCGCCATACCTTGTACTAACCCATCACTGGGAGTTCCCGAGTCAGCCATGTGCCGGGCCAGAGATTCCAGCTCGGGCAGACTGATTTCATCTACGGTGCGGAAGCTATCCGCATCATCTGGACGCCGGAATCGCACTTGCCCATCTGTTTCGTAATGACTTGGCCAATAGAAGGCGCTATCTGCCTCCAAAGTGAGTCGATGATCGCGTCCAGCAATCTCTGTTACTCGTGCCAGAATGCGAGCACCGGTGCGAACCCAGCCGTGAGCCCTCGCAATTCTTTGGGCCAAGATGCTATCCAGTACAGGGCCTTCCTGATGAATAACGTGGGCGATCATGGCCGAGAGAACGTCCTCATACTCGGGATTGAAGAATGCATCCGGGTCAGCAGCAGCTACTGCTTCAAGAGGGTTCGATTTTCGGTAGGAGACAGGGGCTAATACAGGCGCATTGGCAGACCTTCCTTAGGACTCGGCAATACTCCAGACAGTCTTTCGTGCATGAATCTCATACCTTGAATAAACTCCGCAAATCGTTTGATCGAGAGCGGCAATTGATTTTCAATCGCCGCAATCCTGCGATCAGGTGGTAAGAATCAGCGTTCTCACGCTGGCGTGGTGTCCTGGCGGTCGGCACGCCGATGAATCAGGCGATACAAGGCCGGCAGTACCAGTAGCGTCAGCAGCGTCGAGGAAACAATGCCGCCGATGACGACAGTTGCGAGCGGTCGCTGCACTTCCGCGCCGGTGCCGACATTGATTGCCATCGGTACAAAGCCAAGGCTTGCAACCAGCGCGGTCATCAGCACCGGGCGTAGCCGCGTCATCGCGCCATTCACAATGGCATCCTGAATCGGCGCTCCGTCGTGGTGCAGCTTGCGGATGAAGCTCACCATCACCAGGCCGTTGAGCACTGCCACACCGGATAGGGCAATGAAGCCGACCCCTGCCGAAATCGAAAGCGGAATATCGCGCAGCCACAATGCGGCAACGCCACCCGTCAGCGCTAACGGCACACCGCTAAAGACGACAGTGGCATCCCGGCCCGAACCGAAGGCCATGAACAGCAGGCCGAAGATCAGAACCAGTACAGCCGGTACGACGACGGACAGGCGTTGGCTAGCCGAGATGAGTTGCTCGAACGTGCCTCCGTAGTTGACCCAATAGCCCTCTGGCAGCGTGATTTCACGGCTTACGCGTTCACGCAGTTCTTCCACGAACGACCCTAGATCGCGTCCGCGCACATTGCTGGTGATAACGATCCGGCGTTTACCGTTCTCGCGGCTGATCTGATTGGGGCCGGGCGCCACTTCGATCGACGCAAGCTGCCCGAGCGGCACGTAGGCGGCTTGGCCCAGCCCGGCAGCAGCGCCGGCCGGAACCGGAATGGGCAGTGTCGCCAGTGCCTTCGGGTCTTGGCGTTGCGCTTCGGGCAGCCGAACTACGATATCGAATCGGCGATCGCCCTCAAACACCTGGCCGGCGACGGCACCGCCAAGGGCGATTGCCACCGTTTGCTGTACGTCGTCGATCGCCAAGCCGTATCGGGACAGCGCATCCACGTTCGGCGTGATCGTCATCAGCGGCAGGCCCGTAATCTGTTCGAGCGCCACGTCGGCAGACCCCTCGATACTCTCGGCCACGGCTTCAATCTTCGAGCCTATTTGGGCCAGTTGCTCCATGTCATCGCCATACACCTTGATCGCCACCTCGGCACGGACACCTGCGATCAACTCATTCATGCGCATCTGCACGGGTTGAGTGAACTCGTAGTTGTTGCCGGGAATGGCGTTCACCGCCTTCTCCAGTTCGGCAAGCAGTACGGCTCTCGGTTTGCGCGGATCGGGCCATTCGCTGCGATCCTTGAGCATGATGAAAGTGTCAGCCACCGAAGGCGGCATGGGGTCAGTCGCAACCTCAGCAGTACCGATCTTGGCGACGACTTCCTCCACCTCTGGAAACTCCTTGATCCGCGCCTCCAACTGGCGCTGCATACCAATCGCCTGGGTCAGACTCGTTCCGGGAATGCGCATCGCGTGCAAGGCGATGTCACCTTCATCCAGATTGGGGATGAACTCGGTGCCCAAGCGCGTCGCAAGCAAACCAGATAGCACCACCAGCACTGCCGCCGCCGCGACGACGGCGACTCTCAGCTTGATTGCCTTCTGGAGAAGTGGCGCATAGAAGCGGCTGATGCCGCGCATCACCTTGGTTTCCTTCTCGGAAACCTTGCCGGTGACAAACAGTGCGACCGCAGCAGGCACGAAGGTCAACGACAACACCATCGCACCAGTCAATGCGATCACGACGGTGAGGGCCATCGGATGGAACATCTTTCCTTCCACACCAGACAACGCGAAGATCGGAAGGTAAACAGCCGTGATGATGAACAACCCGAACAGGGCAGGCTTGATGACCTCTGCGCTGGCGCTCGAAACCAGCGAGAAACGCTCATCACGGGTCAGCAGGCGACCGAGCTGGTGCTGTCGTTCACTGAACCTGCGCAAGCAGTTTTCCACGATGATGACCGCACCATCGACAATCAGGCCGAAATCCAGCGCGCCCAGGCTCATTAGGTTGGCCGAGATGCGGTTCTGCACCATGCCAGTGATCGTCAGCAACATGGCGAGCGGAATCACCGCAGCGGTTATCAGGGCTGCACGCAAGTTGCCCAGCAACAGGAACAGCACGGCGATCACCAGCAACGCGCCTTCCAGAAGATTCTTCTGCACGGTTGCGATGGTGCGATCAACGAGTTGAGTGCGGTCGTAAACCGCGTGCGCGCGGACTCCCTCGGGAAGTGTCGCGTCGATCTCAGCGAGCTTTTCTACTGTGCGCTGTGCAACTGCTCGGCTGTTCTCGCCAATCAGCATGAATGCCGTACCCAGCACGACCTCTTTGCCGTCTTTCGTGGCCGCGCCGGTTCGCAGTTCGCTACCCTCTAGAACTTCCGCCACGTCGCCAATTCGGAGTGGCAGTCCATCGCGCGTTGCCACGACAATTTTCCGCAGTCGCTCGATGTCGCGCACTTGTCCGGGGATGCGGATCAGGTACTGCTCGCCATGACGTTCGATGTAGCCGGCGCCGACGTTGGCGTTGTTCCGCGCGACGGCGTTCAGCACGTCGTTCATCGTCAACTCGTAGGCCAGCAGCTTGACCGGATCGGGCGTGATGTGGAATTGACGCACGTAGCCGCCGATGGTGTTGACCTCGGTGACGCCTTTCAGATTGCGGAGCTGCGGACGCACCGACCAGTCCTGCAACGTGCGCAGCGCGGTCGGCGTCCATATTTCCTCGTAGCCCTTTTCGGGTTCCAAGGTGTACATGAATATCTCGCCCAGGCCGGTTGCCACTGGCCCGAGAGAGGGATTCAGGCCCGCCGGAAGTTGCGAAGATGCCTGCTGCAAGCGTTCGGCGACCTGCTGACGGGCAAAGTAAATGTCAGTGCCGTCCTCAAAGACCGCAGTGACCTGCGACAGACCGTAGCGGGAAACCGAGCGGGTGTAGTCGAGCCGAGCGAGGCCAGCCAGCGCCGTCTCAACCGGGAAAGTGACGCGCTGCTCAGCCTCCATTGGCGAGTAGCCTGGCGCCTCGGTATTGATCTGTACCTGGACATTGGTAATGTCCGGTATCGCGTCGATCGGCAAGCGGCTGTAGTTCCAGATCCCCAGCCCGGACAGGGCGAGCACCAATAGAAGCACGAGCCAGCGATGCGCGATGGACGCGCGAATGATACGTTCGAGCATATCCGCGTCCTCAGTGATCGTGGCTTGCGCCAGACTTTTCGATGTCTTGGCGTATCAGGAAACTTTGCTCGGCCACGTAGTTCGTGCCGGGCTTGAGTCCTCCAGTCACCTCAACGTATTCACCATCACGATCGCCAAGTTCGAGCATTCGGACTTCGTATGTCTCGCCGACTTGCGTGAACACCACGGTGAAGTCGCGGAATCGCTGCAACCCCGACTCTTTTACCGCCAGCGGTACGTTGCGCGTGCCTACTGTGACCTCGGCTGCCACGGTCATACCTGGGCGCCAACGTCCCTCCAAGTTCGGGATGCTGACGCGGGCAATGACGCTCTGGCCGCTGCCGGCCACCGGCAACAGTCGCTGAATCTTTCCGCTGGCTTCGGTCTTCCCAGTCGCTGACCGGATTCGTACTGGCTGTCCTGGCTTTAGGGCTTCGGCATCGGTGCCAATGGCGCGCAGGTCGATCCATACGTTGGACGGGTCGGCCAGCTCGAACAGCGCACCTGCCTCGGCCACGTCACCGACGTTCGTATTGCGTGCGAGCACCACGCCATCGAACGGTGCGGTAATCGGGTAGGTACGCATACTGTCGTTGCCCTCTACGACGGCCAGCGTCTGGCCGCGGCGGACTCGCTCGCCCTGCTGCACGTTCACCGATCGCACGATGCCAGGGAAGCGTGCGCCAACCGCCGCGTGTCTGTCGGCATCTAGGACAACGGTTCCCATCAACCGCACAACGTCTCGGATGACTGCCGGCCCTGCTGATTCGGTTTTGATACCGGCATCCTTGGCGATGCCGGCCGGAATGCTTACGCGGCCCTCATAGGACTGGTAAGACCAAGTGGACTTCTTTCCGGCATGTTCGGCGGACACGGCGACATCGAACGAATGCGGCTCGATCACTTCACCGCTGCCGACCAGATAGTTGCCCTCTGGCGTGAACGTGAACTGGTTGACCTCGCCATCCAAACGGGAGAGTTTGATAGTCGCAACGACATCGGCGGGAGCGACTGGCTTGCCGTCGCGATAGGCGTAGAGCCTGTAATGCGGGGGCACATTGGTTTCGTAGATGGTGACTTCCAGGGCGAAGTCTCCATCACGGAGTAGTCGGCCATTGTTTGGCCCGCGCTCATAGCTTCCGCTGGCTTGGGCACTGGCCTCCTCTTTGGGTTTGTCGCCGCCAGGGCTGCATGCAGCGGCAAATACGCAAAGGAGTAACAGGGAGAGAATGCGAATCATGGTGCGGTGTCCTCAACGGTGGCGGTGAGGCGTTCCACCTCGACCAGCAGAAGGTGATAGCGGGTGGCGGCTTCGACAGCACGCGCACGCAGATCGAACAGCGTCCGCTGCGCTTGGGCCAGCGACAAATAAGAGAATCGGCCTTGCTCAAAGCCGCGACGAGTTGTTGTCAGGGCGCTTTCAGCCATAGGCAGCATTCGTGCGCGTAACGATTCAGCCTCTGTTCGCGCGTGCGTGAGTTCTTGATACTTGTCGAACAGGGTCTGGTGGCGCTCGAAGCGTTCGGCGTCACGCCGCGCTTCCAGCGCAGCAAGCTCCGCATTTGCCTGGGACACCGCGTATCCAGAGCGCGTCGGGCTACCCAACGGCACCGAGATCGACATCACCACGCCGTGATCCTTGAAGGCTTCCAAACGTCGCACGCCCAAGCTGACGTCAATGTTGGGTTTGGCTTCGGCCTCCGCGAGCCGGCGCCGGGCGCCGATGGTGTCGGCCCGCAAGCGCGAAGCCCACAGTTCCGGCGTCATAGGCAAACGGGTAGCCAACGTCTCGAATGGCGCCACGGTCGGCAAGGTTTGGAGGTCGCCGACGACTTCGCCGAAGTCGGGGGTCATTGCCCCCCAGCTCGCGGCCAAAGTCATCTTGGCGCTCGCCAATTCGAGTTCAGCACTCTCGCGATTGAGCTGCGCCTCAGCGACCGCAATATCGGCGGCCTGCAAATCCGACTCAGGATTGCGAGCGGCTTTTACCCACGCTGCAACCTCTCGACGGGTGCGCTCCGCTTGCTTGATACGCTCCTCGGCATACGTCAATCGCTGTTGCCTAGCGAGCACTTCAATGAAGCGGGCCGTAGTTGAACTGGCCAGGTCGATCCGCGTTTTGGTGGCCTGATGCTCTTGTTCTCTCAGTTCGGCTTGTCCCAGCGTTTGGCGAGCCTCGCGCTTGCCACCGAGTTCTATGACCCGACCGATGCGCAATGTCGTTTCGGCCGAGCGAATACCTCGCAGGTTGCCGTTCCCGGCGACGTTCTCTACCTCGCCGCCAATGGTGTAAGGCGGTGGCAGGGCTTCGCGCTGCGTGCGGGCTCGAACGGCCTGGAGTTGCGCCGTTTCGGCGGTAATGGATGGATGGGCGGCCAGCGCGCGGGAGACTGCTTCCTCCAACCGCAGGGGTTCGGCGGCTAGGGCTGCGGACGTACCGCAGGCTCCGACGAACACCAAGACTACTAAGCGGATCAAATTCATGAAAACCCTCACGACGACAACAGATGGCGAGCAAACGATTCCGCGTGACGACTTCCCGCGCACGCCGGAGCGGAATCGCCATAAGACCGATCGTCAATCGGTTTTTTGAGCAAAAAAACACAGCACGCGCGCATATGGACTTACCTCGTCATCACAGTGATGAGAGATTCGGTCACAGAATGCAGCCATCCTGTAGATAGGCTGCAAAACGCCAGAACAAGAATGCCTAGCATCGGCCCCAAGTATGAGACAGACGAGTGCTTGGGCGACAGCAACGCCTCGACACGCTCAGGGATAAAATCGGAAAAGAACGCCATCGCCAATGGCACCTGTTCCTTGGCGTGTTGCCGAAATATCTTCTCCACTGCAACGATGGTCTCGGCCACGGCGACAGGACACCCCACTTCGTTTGCAGCGGCAAAATCACAACGTTGTTCCAAGGCGAGTTCCAGATCACGCAACAACCGGCGACGAGTACCTGGCAACTGTATGCTCGACAACACGACAGCGATCAAGCGATGCAGCACATCGCGATTGGCGATGTGAGCCTGTTCGTGCGCCAACACCACACGCAATTGCGTTGGATCAAGTCGCCGCATCAACGAGGTTGAAAGCAGGATGTGGCCATGCCCGACGCCACAGGCCAGCGCCATAGGCTGATCGACATCAAGCACGCGAAGTTTGTCTGGGTGCCCCGGACGCCAGCTTAGGCGCACCATCGAGGCAAGGGTTCGCCGAGCACGCCAAAGACCCACTGCGGCCCGTGAAGCCAGCCAAGCCGCGTATCCCGCCAACAATGCCAATGCTCCCCATAGCCAAGCACTTTGCCCATTGCCGCTCGGGTGCCAAACGCACAGATGCAAGAGCGCGTCAGCGTGCGCAGAGCAGGTAGCGGCAAATCGGGCCGAACTATCAAACATCGACGGCATGGCAATGGTCAGGGCCGTGTAGGCAATACCCGCCAACGCAGGTGTTACCAGCATCCACCAAGATACCCTTGCTCGCTGAGAAGGTGCCTTTCCCCACAGCGCACGGCGCAATGGGCGCTCGAAGGCTCCAATCAGCAGGGTAAGCGTTACCGCCAGCACGAAGCCGGATAGCAATGCAAACTGAAGTAATGGGCCATAACTCGTCATCACGTCTGATCTAATTCAGCACGACGACGGGCAACCAACTCCTCCAGCCTCTTGAGCTGGTCGTCATCCGCCCTTGCAGCAAGATCGACAAAGGCGCTCAGCAACGCATCCGGCTGCGGGCCTGCGACACGACGCACCGTGGATTCCACCAGCTTCTGGATCAATTCCCGGCGGGAAACTCGCGCTGAATACTCATAGGCATGGCTGATCTTTTCGCGCTGGAGCATGGCCTTGCGAAATAGACGTTCCAGCGTAGATTGCACGGTGTTCAAAGAAATCGAGCGGGACTGCCCAATGCGCGCGTACACCGCCTTGGTATCGGACGGGCCGAAACGCCAGATGTCTTCGAGCACGGCGATTTCCAGATCGCCAAGTGTTGGTACGTTGTGATTGGTCAATGTTGTCGGCTCCGAGTTTTGACTCGAATTCAAGAGTATCCACCACAAAAAACCGACCGTCAATCGGTTTATTGTGCCGCCCCGTGCCGGACACTGCTATCGTGGAAGCTAACCAACGGCAGGCCCACGCTGCCGTCCTATCTCCCAGGACACCCCGCCGCCGCGCACCGTCGCGGCAAGCTGCTGCCCCAGCCGCTGTTCGATCACCGGCCGCCACGGCACCAGGCTGAATCCCTTGCCATCGTCGAGCATCGCGTAACGCCCGCTGGCGAGCATGACGGCGCGCCGGTAGATACCGGCCACACGCTGGCCGTCGCCCACAGGCCGATGCTCCAGGCCGGTGTCGGCGGCAATGTCCTTCGCGGCCTGCGTCAGTTCCCGGTTGCGCAGCGTGCCCAGCAGGTTGCGCGCCAGGATCACGCGCTGCCCGCGCCGCTCGGCCAGCCCCTGTTCGGCCAGGAAGTCGGCGCGCTGCTGCATCGCCTGCTTGGCCTCGCCGCCAAAGCCCAGATCGCCCAAGCCCGAGCCGCCGCCGATCAGTTGCTGGTCAAGCCAGGTGGCCCCGATCACGCGGGCCTGCCGCTCGATGGGCAGGTGCGATTTCAGCTCCACGGCCACGCCGCCCAGGCGCTGTGCGTCGTAGCGGCGGCCCTGCTCGGGCAGGTCATCCGGCACCTTCCATAGCCCCACGGCCACGCGCTCCACGATGCCGGCCCGGCGCAGGGCTTCGAGCCGGCGGACGTGGGCCGCAACGACTTCCTGCGGATCGCGGCCCGGCATGGCCTGCCCCTGTGCAATGGCGAGGTGGTGGTCGGTGCGGTACAGGCCATCGCTCGCCAGCGCGGCGATGTTTTTGTCGGCCGCGCGCACGTCGGCCGATCCCTTCACCTCCACCACCGCGCCGGTGGGATAGTTCGCCAGCTCGTCGCGGGCGTTGAGCGCGACGTAGTGGGCCTTGCCATCCACGCCGTCGATGACCAGATAGCCCCGGTCGCGCAACTCGTCGGCCAGCCCCTTCGCGGCCACGCGGCCGATGATGGTTCGGCCATCGTCTCCCGGTTCGAACACCGCCAGCCCACGTGGCTCGCCGCGCATGGCGCGCTGTAGTGTGCGGATGATGTCGCTACGCTCGCCCAGGGCGCGCAGGGTCTTTTCGGCATCGGCATGGACGGCCCAGGTGCCGGGCTGCGTCTCGTCGGCCAGGCCTAGGCGCTGCAAGCGTTGCAGCCGGCCGATCAGCAGCAGGCGCTGACGTTGCAGTCGCGGTTCGTTGAACCGTTCGATCTGCACCCGGCCATCCTCGCCGGCCTCGCGCTTCAAGGTGCGATCCAGGCTCGTCCACCGCTCCTGATCCACCTCGCGCCGCAAGGTCTGCTGGATCTCCAGCTCGGTGCGTGGCCCCAGCCATTCGGTCGCCAGTTCGGCGGCGCGATGGCGGAACCCATCGGCGATGTAGTCGCCCGCGATGATGAGGTCTTTGCCGGTGTCGTCGCGCCCGCGCACGACGATGTGCGTATGCGGGTTGTCGGTGTTCCAGTGGTTGACGGCCACCCAATCGAGGCCCGTGCCCAGGTCGGCCTCCATCCGGCCCATGAGGTGCCGCGTGTAGGTGCGCAGGTCGTCCAGCTCGGCGCCATCCTCGGGCGAGAGGATGAAGCGGAAATGGTGCCGGTCGTCGGCGCAGCGTTCCTTGAAGGCGTCGAGATCGGCGGCATCGGTCTGCGGCCCGTAGGCTTGGCCCGGCTCGCCATCGCGGCCCACGCCATCGCGCTCGATGTAGCGCAGGTGCTTGGCAAGCGACTGTGGGCTGGCCCGCTGCTGGTTGACCAGCAGCGTCTTGATGGTCACGCGCCGCGACATGGGCGTGAGCTTCGCTCCGGCGAAGCGCGCCGCCGTGTGGCCGCGTCCCAAGCGTGAGCCGGGCCGCTGGCCGGTGCCGGCGCCCTTGCCACTGCCGCCAGGACGGCGCACCGTGGACTTGCCGCTGCTGGCCTTGCCTGCCTGCTTGAGCACCTTGGAAACGAAGCCCTGGCCCCGGTTCCTCGGGGCGCTGGGGCGGATGCGGAAATCGTCATCGCGGCGGTCGGTCATGGCTGCTCTCCCTGCAAGCTCTGGCGTGTCCGGTCGTGCGAAGCACGCGGACATGCCTGCATTGGCGCGGGCCTCGCGCCCCACGCGGCACGGCGGCGAAGCCGCTGCGTGCCGCGCCACCCACACGTGCAGACTGGCTTTCGATGCGGCCCGGTGCCGCGTCCTTTTGTCTTGCCTTCCGCCTTTGCCCCTCGCTGGCGCTTCGGGCAGCGGCGGCCCGGCGGCGCTGCTGCGTGAGCAGCCAGCGCGCCGGCGAACGCGGCGACGGCCATCGGCCGGGCGCGTTCGAGGCAAGACGCCTGCACATGGGACGGCTGCGCCGAAGGCAGCGCGAAGTGCGGCGCGGATGCGCTCGCACTGCACGCGCGACGACACGCGGAAGGCCACCGGATCGGCACGCCCGATGGCACGATGAGATGCACGGCGACGTGCAGCGAATCGATGGCCTTCATGGGCGGGATTCCAGCCAGACCGGATGCGCGACGCCGATCACGGCGGATGTGCTGACCGGCCCGAAATACCGGCTGTCGAACGACGCCGGGTTGGTCACACTCAAGAGGAACAGTTCAGCGGGTTCGAGGCGGCGGCATTGCTGCCAGGATGGCAGCGGCCGGCCCCAGCGGTCGGCAGGCAGCACGGCGGCCGAAGGCACGCCGTTGATGCGGACGCTGCCGTCAGCGATGCACACCTCTTGCGGCGCCACCGCACCTACGCGCTTGAGCAGCGAGATGCGCGTTGGTAGGTAGCCGCGCTGCGCAGCGAGCGCGGCAGCCTCGGCGGGCAGCGGCACCAGCACGATGCTGCCCACGGACAACGGACGTGGCGGCGAGCTGGCGCGAGGGTCGAGCGGATCGACGCGATACCAGCCGACCGCCACGCTGTCGGACGGGTTGTAGGTCAGGCGCGGCAGTGGATGCACGAAGGACGCCCAGGCCAGCGCAGCGAGGCCGCAGGCGGACAGGCCCGCCAACACGAGGCGAGCGCGCAAACGTGCGCGGTGCGAGCGAGGATGCGGCGTGGTGCCGGAAGTGGAAACGGCGGTCATGGCAGTGCCCTCCCGGCGAGCCAAGCGGAGTGCCGCTCGGCGGTGTATTCGGGCAGCGGCAGGCGCGCAGCGAGCCGGTTGGCGAGCGTGCGCCAGTACGCGGGCGAGACGCTGACGGGCGCGATGCCCAGCGCCTCGATGGCGTCGATGCGCTCCAGCACGGCGCGCACCTGCATCTCGCCTTCGGCGTGCAGCAGCAGGCGTGCGCCGGGCTGCACGCCGGGGATGCGCTGTGCCGCATCGAGCGGCGTGCAAGCCTGCATGACCATGAGCTGCCAGCGAACGGTGCCGTAGTCGTTGGCCTGCCAGCGGATGCGGCACAACATGGCACCCGGCAGGAACACCGCGCAGCGCCGCCAGCGGTCGAGCTGGAGCGTGCGCGCAGGTTCGCCGAAGCGCAGGTAGAGCTTGAAGCGCGGTTCGATGTAGGCCAGCGCCACGCGCGTCAGCGGCGCGCTGGCTGGATGGCCGGAAGGTGCTGCGAGCGCAGCCGTGGCCGCGCCAGCGGCAGGCGAAGCGGATGCGGTCATGGGGTGTTCTCCCTGCGGTGCTCTGGAAACTCCCGCTCCAGCAGGCCGCGCAGCAGGTCAGCCACGGTCACGCCCTGCGTGAAAGCCGAAACCTTGATGCGCGCCCGCATCGCGGGCGTGATGTCGAGGGTCAGGCGAGCCGTGTAGAGGTCGCCCTTGCCAAGTGCATCGGCATCGCCCTGGCGAATCCACGCCTCGGCGTGCGGATTCGCCGGTGGGCGCGCGCCGATGCCGACGCGCTTTGCGCGAGGTGGCGGCTTCGCTGTCATGTCGGCCACCGCAGCAGTTCGTCCACCAGCGCGGTGATTTCGCGCGCGGCGGCGCTGTCCGGCGCCGTCTCGCGTGCAAGCCGGCCAGCGGCCACGCTGTCGGCGAACACGATGCGCTGATGCACTTCCGCGCGCAGCGCAGGAAGCGGTTGGTCGGCCAGCGCCTGGCGCGCTTCGCGCCCGATCACGGTGGTACTGATGCGCCGATTGATGACGAAGGCCGCGCGCAGCGCAGGCCGAAACACCTGTGCCTCGCGGATCAGCGCCACCATCTCGGCGCTGGCCCACAGGTCGTAAGGGCTGGGCTGCACGGGGATCAGCACGCGCTCGGCCGCCAGCAGCGCGGAGCGCGCCAGTGCCGCGATGCGTGGCGGGCCGTCGATGATGACGTGATCGGCCCGCCTGGCGAGTTCTGGCGCCTCTTGGTGCAGCGTTTCGCGTGCAAGGCCCACGGCGCTGAACAGCCGTGGCAAGCCTTGCTGGCTTCTGCGCTGTGTCCAGTCCAGCGATGAACCCTGCGGGTCGGCGTCCAGCAGCACGACGTGCTGGCCGCGCATCGCCAGCTCGCCGGCGATGTGCGTGGCGAGCGTGGTCTTGCCCACGCCGCCTTTCTGGTTGAGCAGAGCGACGATCATGGCGCGGCCCTCCGTGTTGGAAAGCCGGGCTTTTGCTGCTGCGCTTGTGGCCGCGTGGTGGTTGTCCACCGCAGCGGCGTTTCTCTACTAAAAGTTAGAGAAATTAAGTTAGGGAAGTTAGAAGGTGCGCAAACCCAATGCTGGCGCGGGTTTGCGGACGATCGGCACGCCTGATAGCACGATAGTCCCACGCCTGATAGCACGATACCCCGCACGCCTGATAGCACGACACCATTCACAGGTTTTCCCGAAGTTATCCCCGTGCCGTCTGCGGCACGGGCCGGAACGTCAGCAGCTCCATGCCGTTGTCCGGCATCCGCTCGATGCCCAGGACGTAGCCGGGCAGCGACTGCCGCGTGACCAGCGCGCGCAGGTCGCAGGCGAAGTCGTAGGGCTTGGCGGTGCTGCCGGACTTCTGGTGCAGGTAGCGGAAGTCGAACTGCCAGCCGTATGCCTGCTTGCCGCCGTGCTTGCGCACCAGGCGGTACAGCCACCGCTCGATGCCGCCGGTGAGCCGGAAATATGCCGGGTCGATGGTCAGCACCAGGGCGGCGTCGAGCACGCCCGCGTAGAACCAGTCCGGCAGGATCAGCTCGATGCCCAGCGGCGTGCCGCGGGCAGCGCAGTGCGCTCGTACAGCATCGAGTCGATGCGCTCGCGCAGCGTCCGCACGCTCCAGCGTTCGGCACTCGCCATCTGCGCGTAATAGTCCCGCTGGAGCGGGTCTTTCAGCGGGATCAGGGCGATGAAGTGCGTCCAGCTCAATTCTCGTATCAGTGATACGAGAATCTGCTCGTCGGGGAAGGTGGCTGCGAACTGCACCATGCGGCGCAGGTTCTGCTCGGCAAAGCTGTTGCCGTACTCCTTCACCAACTGCGCCGCCAGGGTAGGCAGGACTTCCTTGCCATAAGCGCCCCGGCGCCCGTCCAAGACCTGCGTATGGATGCGCTGGCCGATGCGCCAGTAGAGCATCGTCAGCTCGCTATTCACCGTCGAGGCGGCGCGCTTGCGCGCCGCCTCGATCAGTGCCCGAATGTCGCCCAGCAGCGCCGAAGGCGCTGCGGACGATGCTGCGGATGACCGGCGCGTGTTCATGCCGCCGCCTCCGCAAGCTGGCGCCCGCCCGTGATGGCCTGGCGGCGGCTGGCCACCAGTTCGGCCGCATCGCGCACGGGCTTGTCCTCGGTGTGGACGTAGTGCATGAACATCGCCACGGTCTTGTGGCCCGTCAGCTTCATGCCCACTTTGGTCGGCACGCCCGAATTGGCAATGTCGGTGGTCGAGCGATGGCGGATGCCGTGCGTGCCGACGTGCGGCACGCCGGCGGCCTTGAGCGTCCGGCACCAGCCGCCATAGTGCTCGCCAAAGGTCAGGTGCTTGGCCGGGTCGTTCGGCGACGGCAAGACGTAGGGGCAGCCGTCCCGGCGCGGTGCCGTCGAAAGCAGCCGATAGGCTTCCTCGCTCATAGGCTTGGAAATGCCGCCGACCTTGCTGTCGGGCCATACAACGCGCCGGTTCTCGAAGTCGAGCCAGCTCCATTGGAGCGGGCAGATTTCGGAGCGCCGTGCCGCGAACTCGAATTGCAGCCGGATCGCCAGTGGGATGACGTAGTTCTCCAGCCCTTCCGCCTCCAGTTTCTCCAACTGGCGGAAGATCCGCACCATTTCCTCGTCCACGATGAGCCGGGTTTCCTTGCCCGGCGGGTACATCGGGACGTGGCGGCACGGATTCGTGCCATCCGGGCGATAGCCCCACACTTCGGCCAGGTTGAACATCTTGCGCAGCACGCCGAAGGTCTTGTTCGCCTCGGTCGGCTTGTAGGCCAGCTTCTCCATCAGCCCGGCAATGTCGGGCCGCTTCACGTCATGCACCTTCTTGCGGCCCAGCAGCGGGATGATGTTGCGGTCGATGACGCCCTGATAGCCGTCCTGCGTGCTGGGCTTGTTGCGCTTCTTGGAGTAGTCCTCCATGAACTTCTTGCACAACTCGGCCATCGTGGGCGCCTTGCGCGCCTCGGCCTTGGCGCCGCCGGGGTCGCCGCCCCGGCGAACCTCGGCCAGCCAGTCCTGTGCCTTGACTCGTGCCTGTTCGACGGTCAGCTCCCCGTACAGCCCCAGCGAGGGCTTGCGGGGCTGGCCGGAGTTCGTGCGGTACTGGAGCATGAACACCCGGCGGCCGGTCGGGGTAATCTTGCACAGGAAGCCAGGCACCACGGTATCCCGCAGTTCAACATCCTTGGCTTGGGGCTGGGCCGCCTCCACGGCGGTTTTGGTGAGCTTGATCTTTGCCATGATGACTCCTTGGAACGACCCGGATTCCAAGAGCCAGATAGGAGCGGCGCGAGGGAAAACCGGGTCAAGTTTCAGAAAGCACCGGCATATGATGGACGCGCGTAAGCTATTGATAAACCTGCTGTATCGAGCTACGGCGCAGTCCAGCGAACTACCGGGCTGGAGTCATCGTGAAACAAAAAAGCCGGCGCAATGTCTGGAATACATCCTTGTGCATGAGCTGACACATCTGTTGGAGCACCATCACAACGTGCGATTTACCGGGTTGCTTAACCAGCACTTGCCGCAATGGCGGACGCTGCGTGAGGAACTTAACGGATCGGTGCTGGCTGAGTTCTAGGCTGCTCGCTGCATCGCATGATCCCATCCATAACGTCAATTTCAGCCAATCAGATCGCCATGTCCCACCAGTGAGCAGCAGTGCAGGTTAGGAGAAAAAATGCGCGACTCGCTGATTGGCATACCAGCGCCCAATCGTAGGCATCTGATCCAGAAGGGTTTTTTGAATTCTCATCCTTGACGGAATTCTCCAGTTAGCTGACGTACGACAGGCGATGGCAAAGCACGGCCATTACCACAAACGCAACTTAACATAATATAGATTATGCGAAGCGCCTAGCGTTCTATCGCCACGGTCTGGCCGGATATTCGGAATCGGCAACGATGGTCAGTGAACGCCCGCCAGTCGCACCCGTACCCGGGTGCGTGCCGAGATAAGGGAAAATTTCACTCACTTCCTCTCTAACCTTTTGATCCATAGGTGAATTCTACGCTCGAATACATTGGGCGTGCCGACATACGCTACCCTCGTCACTTCGAGGTGATCTCTCGGGTCGCCTTTTCAATGCCTTTATATCGATTGGTAAGTTGGGTGGCAGCCTAAAGCCTCCCTTCCTTGGAGCTGATGATCATGCGCCACGTTGCTACCGAGCCGACGGAAACGACCTCAGACGTTACTTGCGACGCCTGTTGCCAAAGCACACGCGTTGAGGGCTATGGGCACCAGTTCGGTGTTCTTCAAGCTTGCTGGGGTTACGGTTCAAAGCATGATGGCGAGCGCTATGAGATTCACCTTTGTGAATCGTGCTTTTTCCGAACGCTGGCCATGCTTCGTCGCGAGCGAATGGTTAACACCATGTTCGATGATGAACCTGACGCCAATCAGGATGAGTTTGGTTTGGTGCGAAAGGATGATTTCTGGGCCGAAGGTTGAGTGCGCCGATCAGGCAGCATTCGCAGTCACATGGTCAATGACTCAACGGCTCCTGCAGGCTTTGCATCCGCTGAGCCTGAAACTTTGGATATGCATGACCCCGGAGACAGTGTAAACAACCTCTTCGATAAGCTGGATTTGCCGAAAGGCCACTACTACCTGCATCTGGCTGTACTGGCGGGCCTGCCAGCTCCGTTGATCGCCGACCTGGCTCGGGAGCTTGGGCGATCGCCTGTGCAGATAGCGGAATGGGTCGGGATATCTGCCTGCGGTGAATCAATGTCTGAAAAGGAGAGTGAGATTTACTGTCGCCTTGTCGAGACTCTGGATGTTCTGCTGGATTTATATGACGGCAACCTAGAAGGTGCGCTCCGATGGCTGACCACAACGAATATGCTGCTGGCAAATGCGCGGCCGGTCGATCTGGTGGTAACAGAAGCTGGAGGGCGTGCCGTACAGCAGGCCATTCATGCGATTGAACATGGCTTGCCTGTCTGACCCGCCCACGGTACCGGTGTCTGTTTCTGGCCGCAGTGAGCCGGATCATGGGCTACTTGCATTGCCGGGGACGGCAGGCGGTGCATGCCTGAGCAGCTTTAGCTGCGCGAGGGCTTCGGACAAGCGCTCCTGTAAGCCCTGGGCTCTTTGTGCCTGAGCATCGGTGGCTTCGCCAAGCCGGGCGACTTCATCTTGCAAAGCGCGGCAGCGCTGCTCCAGTGCATCATTCGTACGCTCCATTCCGGTCAACGTGCTCCGGGCGATCTCCAAGGCCTGAGTTTTCTGCGTGAGATGCTGTTCTTGAGCACGCTGATCCTTCTGCATCTGCCGCGCCTCGGTGAGTAGACGTGCATTGTCACGGTTAAGCTGGGTCAGCTCGTCCTGCTTAATGATCAGAGTCTGCCGGAGCTGTCGGAGCTCAACCTGCAATTGCTGAACTTGGGCTTCGTGACGCCGCTGGTCTTGCTCGCGCTGATCCTTGCTGGCCTGCCGGTAGTGTTCCAGTGCGTCACGTGCATGTTCATGCTTGTCCTCCAGCGACGCAATTTGGCTGTCGCGGTCAATCAGACGCATCTCCAAATCGGCATTGGCCTGCGCTAACCGCGCATTTTCCAGCTCGACCTGCTGGCACTTCTGCTGCTCGTGCTGCAGTGTCTGCTGAGCAGCGTTGAGCTGCTCCCCGAGCGTAGAAGACTGACCTTCAAGCTGCTCTATTCGGCTTTCAGCCTGCCGAATCTGGTCCTGGTAATCGAGTCGCTCCAGTGCCAGCTGTTCGCGTTCCTGTGCTACAGCTGCCTGAGCCTCTTCTCTGAGCTGCTCAGCGAGCAGGCTCACCAAATTGCCTAACTGCTCGCTGAGAGACGGAGCCGTTTGCCGGCCACGCTCAGTCTCTTCCATTTCTTTCAGGTAGCGATGAATGGTGGTTTTCGAGCCTGTGTTGCCAAGTTCGACCCGCACCGCATCGATGCTGGGATTCTCGCCCCGCGCCAGGATGGTCCGGCGGGCCTTCTGAACCAATGCCTTGTTAATGCCGCCACGGGCCATGGTTGCTCCTACGATATCGTACTAGAGTACATACCATGTATTTACATACTAAATAGATCAGATGTAAAGCGAGATAATATGGGTTATTTCAGATACGATAATGAAGCATTATCCAATATCAGTTGTGAAAAACGCCTCATATCGTCGTTCTCAGGTACACAAAGGGCCATCACAGGCAATGAAGGATGTCGGACGCTATCTTCAGGCTGGAACGCGAGAAAACACTCGCCGTAGCTACCAGTCGGCCATTGATCACTTCGAAGTGACATGGGGCGGCTTTCTGCCCGCGACAGGCGACAGCGTTGTCCGCTACTTGGTGGACTACGCCGATACGCTGAGTGTGAACACGTTGAAGCAACGCTTGGCTGCTCTCGCTCAATGGCATATCACCCAAGGCTTTCCCGACCCAACGAAGACTCCCACGGTGCGTCAGGTGCTCAAGGGCATCCGCACCCTGCACCCAGCACAGGTCAAGCAAGCCGCCCCTTTGCAACTGAAGCACTTGGAACAGGCGGTACAGTGGTTGGCACTTGAGTCAGGGCGAGCTCGGATGCGGGACGATTTAGCGAGTCTGTTGCGCTGCCGGCGCGACATGGCATTGCTGCTGATCGGCTTCTGGCGGGGCTTTCGCAGTGATGAGCTCTGCAGGCTGCAGGTCGAGCATATTCAGGCCGAAACAGGCGCAGGCATGCGTCTGTTCCTGCCGCAGAGCAAGGGCGACCGAGAAAACCTCGGTACGACGCACTACACGCCGGCGCTAAAGCGACTATGCCCGGTACAGGCCTATCTCGACTGGATCAGTGCTGCAGGTATCGTTCGTGGAGCCGTGTTCCGCCGCCTGGATCGCTGGGGGCATCTCAGCGAGGATGCTTTACATCCGGGTAGCCTGATCAGCTTGCTGCGCCAGATTCTGCAACGCGCCGGAATTCCCGCTGAACTGTATACCAGTCACTCCTTGCGCCGCGGCTTTGCTACGTGGGCCTCGGCCAATGGATGGGACCTCAAAGCCTTGATGACCTATGTGGGCTGGAAAGACATCAAGTCGGCCATGCGGTACATCGATCCCGCTATTTCATTTGGTGGCCTGGCAGTCAGACCCGCTGTTGAATTCAATGCTGGCACTTTGACTCAATTGCTAGCTTCTCACTAACATCGCTGCACGACTGAGAGGGGCGGCATCGCTCTTCGGGTGGGCGGTTCGCCTCCAACGGTAGAGGTACCGGCATGATACAAGCAGTAGTTTTCGATGTGTTTGGCACGCTTCTCCAGATAGGTGAGCGCCGCCATCC
>Ga0209643_1001094_pt1 | contig 29213 bp, 25 predicted proteins | sample AutmiccBRH37_all_FD_187383 | JGI IMG/M metagenome (GOLD analysis project Ga0209643, IMG submission 187383) | Deep subsurface microbial communities from Mt. Terri, Switzerland - Autotrophic microbial communities BRH/37_all (SPAdes) (version 2) | ecosystem: Environmental > Aquatic > Deep...
TCATAGTCCCAGGGGCTGCCGTGGGTCGCGACATAACCGCGGGCGGTTGTGGCAATCGGCGTGACGGCCTTTTTCAGCAGCACGATAAAATCACCCGACCGGTCCGGATGGTACGAGGCCTTGACCCGTTGCGCCAGAGTCCATGATTCCGGCGACCCGTCAGGAACCGTGATTCCCGCCAGATCATCGCGGTCGAGTACCGCTTCGACCTGGGCATGCGCCGCGATCAGCGCCATCGCGCTGTCCTTGACCCGTTGCCGCTGTTTTTCGGTCAGTTGCCGGCTGACATAGTAATCGCCAAAGGGTCCGTCGGCATAGAGGGCCGGATTGTCGCCGGGGATATTCAGATCCTTGGCGACAATCTTGCCGATCGTCCCGGCGTTGAGATCGGGATCGATCCGCTGGGCCGCCGGCACGCCCTGAAGACGCATCCGTTCGGGCAGGTCCAGCCCGCCATGGTCGGCGGTCAGCATCACCACATAGTCAATGCCTTCGCCGTCCAATATGTCGAAAAACTGTCCGAGGGACCGGTCCAGCTCGCCCATCTGGATGCACATTTCCAGGCCCCCGGTACCAAAGGCATGACCGATATAGTCGGTCGCGGACAGACCTACCGATATCACGTCGGTGGCGTCGCCCTGGCCCAGCTTCATCTCGTTGATCACCGCCGCGGCCGCCGCGAGTGTCGAAGCATCGAAATCGGGGGACCCACGGTAAATGGCAGCCGCCCCGTCCGGACGCTGGAACGCATAGTCCCCGACAGACTTGTCTTCGCCATGCATGATCCTGGCGCTGTGGGCGACGCATGGGGCCGGTATTGCGTAGGCGGGGCGGGCCTTGTCAATTCGTGATTCAATCGCGGCGTTCAGCGCCGCCACCGACGGCAAGGTCTTGCGCCCTTCCAGCGTGGAAAATCCCTTGCCTTTCCACCAATAGATCTCGTCGACATTCTTGCCGCCCATCATCAGCGCGGCCCGGTCCTTGCCCGCCACCGCGACATTGCGGGAACCGGGCGAGATGGCCTTCAGCCGCTCGCCCAGGGTCGGCACCAGCAAATGCCAGGCCGAGGCGATATAATCCCCCTGCGTGGCGGCAGTGATATCCCCAAAGCTGGTCCCTTCGACCCGCTCGTCCTCGGCGCAATAGACGGTCTTGTCGTCGCGCTTGATCGACAGGTCGATCCAGTTGTTGGCAATGATCCCGGCGCGGCCGGAATGGACGCCGGTCATGATCGTGGCATGACCCGGGCAGGTTTCGGTTGCCGCATGCGATTGATAGCCCGACGGGAAAATCACGCCATTCGCCAGACGCTTCAGGCCTCCGGTAAAGCTGCTGCGATATTCATCGAACAGGCTCGAGGAAAGCTGATCGACCGAGATGGCTACGACCAGTTTCGGCTGGGCTCCAGTTTGCCGATTGTCATCTTCTGCATTTGCAGTGCCTGAAAATATGATAGAGGCGGCCAGGGCTGTAACGAGAGTCGATTTTTGCACGAATGGTCCTCACTGATAAATCCGGCTATAGAAAGCTGTCTGCCAATAGCTTAATGCGCTTAAACAGGAAATGGTGAGTTTTTATGACATTTGACTTTCGTATCTTGGCAATCGCGCTGGCCTTCTTCGCCTTGCTTACAGCGCCGGCGGCCGAGGCACAGAACCGGCTGGGCAACCGGGAACTTAACGTGCCTGCCACGCTGCTGGCGGAATCCAGGCAGGTCCAACCCGGGCAAAGCGTCACTCTCGCCTTTCTGATGGAACCCAAGCCGACATGGCACGGCTATTGGGAAAATCCCGGTGATGCGGGCATCGGCATGAGTTTCGACTGGCAGCTGCCGGACGGCGTGACCGCCGGCAAGGCTCAATTTCCCGTCCCCGACACGCTGCTGATCTCCGGCATTATGAACTATGTCTACAAGGGCGATTATGCGGTCCTGGTCAATCTGACGCTATCCAGCGACGTCCGTCCCGGGCCCTTGCCGATTTCGGTCAAATCCGAATGGCTTTCCTGCACCGACGAAATCTGCGTGCCCGAACAGGATGAACTGTCGATCATCTTGCAGGTCGTTGCCAGGGATACAGCCGGTCAGCTGGACCAGCGGTTCGACGGTTTCCGCGCTGCCCTGCCGAGACCCCTGGGCAGCGAAGCCACTTTTGCCGTCCGCGATGGCCTGTTCCGGCTGTCGGTTCCGCTCCCCGCCAGTGTCGAGATCGACAAGCCCTATTACTTCATCAAGGATGACGGCATTGTCGACTATGGTGCACCGCAAATATTCAGCCGGGACGGCGACCGCCTGATCCTCGAAACCGGCGCGCGCGGGGATGAACTGGACACGATCAGCGGCGTTCTGAAAATCGCCGATCACACCGGATTTTCCTTCACCGCCACCAAGGGCGAAGTGGCGATGACCGGTCTGCCATTGGCCGGCGACGGTGCCAGGACAGAGGCAAGCGCCTCGCTGCTGTTTCTGGCGCTTGGCGGCGCCCTGCTGGGCGGCCTGCTGCTGAACCTGATGCCCTGCGTCTTTCCGATTCTCAGCCTCAAGGCGATCAGCCTAGCCAAGGCGGGCGGCAATGAAGCCGAAGTGCGGCGGGATGCGCTGGCCTATACCGCCGGTGTCGTGCTGGTCGCCACAGCGCTGGGCGCGATCCTGCTCGGCCTGCGGGCGAGCGGAGCCGCGGTGGGCTGGGCCTTCCAGCTGCAGGACCCGCGGATCATCTTTGTCCTGCTGGCGCTGGTTACCGCCATCGGTCTCAATCTTGCCGGTCTGTTCGAGCTGCCCAATCTCAATTTCGGCAACAAACTGACCAAGAAGGACGGCACCGCCGGATCCTTCTGGACCGGTGCGCTGGCCGCCTTTGTCGCCACCCCCTGCACCGGCCCGTTCATGGCCGCTGCTCTGGGTGCAACCATTGTGCTGCCGCCGATTGCCGCCCTGGTGATTTTCGCCGGCCTCGGCGTCGGCCTGGCCCTGCCCTTCCTGCTGATCGCCTTCGTGCCCGGAATCCGCAGTCGGCTGCCGAAGCCCGGGCCCTGGCTCGACCGCTTTCGCAAGGCGATGGCGGTCCCCATGTTTCTCACCAGCATCGGCCTGATCTGGCTGCTCGGCCGACAGATCGGAACCGATGCCCTGGGTCTGTCGCTGATCTTCCTGCTCCTTGTCGCCCTCACCCTGTGGTGGTTCGGCGGCGGCCAGATGAAGGGCCTGTCGCGCGGTGCGCTGACCGGTGCCGCGATGGCTGTCGCGATCGTCGGCGGTATTCTGGCCCTTCCCGGCGAGGAAGCGATGAACAGCCAGAAACTGGCAAATACCTCGACCGCGACCTTGCCCGGCGAACCGTTCAGCGAAACCCGCCTGTCCGAATTGCGCGCGTCGGACCAGCCGGTTTTCGCCTATTTCACGGCCGACTGGTGCATCACCTGCAAGGCCAATGAGGCGGCCGCCATCCAGCGCAGCGAGACCGCCGAGGTTTTCAAAGCCGCCAATGTCGCCGTCCTGGTGGGCGACTGGACGCGACCCGATCCGGACATCAGCCGCTTTCTGGAAAAACACGGACGCGCCGGGGTCCCGCTCTATATATATTATGCGCCAGGCAAGGAGCCGGTGATTCTGCCGCAGATTCTGACCGTGGCCACCCTGACGGAACTCGTGAACGGCCCGGTGCAAAGCGCAAGGCTGGAAACATCCCCCCGATGAACGGAGACAATGAATGCGAAACCTTCCTTTTCTAGCTGTGGCCGCCACCGCCGTGCTGGCTATCGCAAGTCCGCTCGCCGCGGCGCAAAAGACTGGTGCCCTGGCCCAGGATTTCAAACTGACCGATATCAATGGCAAAATCGTCCAGCTCTCCCAGTTTCGCGGCAAGACGGTGGTGCTCGAATGGCATAATCCGGGCTGCCCGTTCGTGGCCAAACATTATGACAGCGGCAATATGCAGGCGACGCAGAAAAATGCCCGGCAACAGGGAGCCGTCTGGCTGACCATCAACAGCGGTGCAAAGGGAAAACAGGGTCACATGACCGGCCCGGAGGCAAAGGCGCTGATCGCCAAGCAGGGTATCCAGTCGAGCAATTATCTGCTGGATGCCAAGGGCCTGGTCGGCAAGGCCTATGGTGCCCGGACCACTCCCCATATGTATATTATCGATGGCTCGGGGATTCTGGTCTATCAGGGCGGTATCGACGACAAGCCTACCGCCAATCCGGCCGACATCAAGGATGCGCGCAATCACGTACGGGCCGCGCTGAAGGAGATAAAATCCGGCGAGCAGCTCAGTGTCGCCCAGTCGAGACCCTATGGCTGCTCGGTCAAATATGCCTCGTGACCAGAACGAAACGGCAGGACTGACGCGCTAACTCTACGCGTGCGCCAGCCCTGCACCTCTCAGGTCGGGGAAGCAGCACGGTATCATGCGAAACCCCGCAGGACACGGATCAACACTTTCCCCGGACCAATCGCAAAACCAATCCGGATGGACAATATACCGGGAGGGTCGGGTGACAGGTCCGATACACAACCCGGACCTGCCCCCGCCTTCGTTCCGACAGCGTGCGACCCTATCCAAAGGCGCCGCCGGCCAAACTCTTCCCCTCCTGCCCGCCGACTTGCACCGGCGGGTAAAGCGGATTTCTGACTTTTTGATTCTGACCCGCCGTTTCAGGGCACCGCACCGGCATATTGGGTCAGATATTGTCGATGCAGTCGCTATGGCGGCGCCTTACCTAACTGGACATGAACCGTCATGAAAACTCGGACTGCTGATTGTAAGACACTGGATTGATAATAGAATATTTTCACAGATGCGGGCGGCAGAAGAGCCGGCCCGCAACCTGTTCCGAGCGGCCCGAGCGCGGACCCGGTGAAAAGGCTGATATTCCAGATGGTTGCCATTGGTACCGATTCGCGGGCCGCCTTGGCGTTGATGCAATCCTCAGACCGCTATTGCGGCTTGCGAAAGCGCATCACGAAACGGCTGGTCTTGCCGCGTACAGCGGGATCAAAAACATTTTGCGTCAGATCATCGCCGGGATTGGCGAACATGTCGCTTTCGCCGTCCAGCACGAAACCGGCGCTGATGAAATCAGCACGGACGGTGGCGGGGTCGATCCGGTGGGTTTTCTCGACCACGGCACGGGTATCGCCCGGCAGTCCGGCATGGTCGATCACGGCAAGGATGCCGCCGGGCTTCATGCCCGCATAGAGGTTCGAGAGCACTATCGCCGGGTCCATTTTCTTGAACTTATACTGTTCACTTTCCCAGTAAAAGTCGTGGTAGATCAGATGCATCATGGCGAAATCGATGCTGTTGGCTGGCGGCATGTAATCCGGCAGCTGCGAAGCCACCATCGTCACATTTGGCTGCCGTTCGGTCAGGCCGGCCCATTTTGCCCGGGACTGCTCGCTGGTCGTGAACTGCGGCGGATTGACCGCCATGACCGATCCGTCCCGACCGACCGCACGGCCCATGATTTCACTATAATAGCCGCCGCCGGCGAAGAGATCGAGCGCCGCATCCCCGGTTTCGAGACCCATGAAGGCAAGCAATTCGGCCGGCTTCCGGCTCTCGTCCAGCTTGACGTCCGCCTCTTCCCGGCCGGGAGCGGCTACCGCAGCCACAAAGTCGGGCGTCATTGCCGCTGTGTCGGCCGATGGACCGGATGGCATCGCCTGCGCCCAAGCCGGAGCCCCGATCGCCAAGGCGGAGGATGCCAAGGCCAGGAATATGGATGTTCGCATGATTTTTCTCCCCGAATTACTGGCCATAGCATGAACCGACAGGAGAATTTGCACAAGCGGTTGGCATGTGATTAGTATATGTCCGTACGCATTTGGTCGAAACGGCGATCATCCGTCAAATTCAGGCAGCGCGTCTGCTGATCTTGTCCAGTTCGGGACCATTTGCACGGCGCACTTCTTCCAGATCATGGTCGATCTGAAGACCGAGGAAAAATCCCTCCGATATGCCAAAATAGCGCGCGAGCCGAAGATCGGCATTGGCATCAATCGATCGTTGACCGGAGAGAATGGCGCTGAGCTGACCTACGTCCAGACCTGTTCCCGTAGCGACTTCCTCGACAGGTATTTCGCTGCCAATCAGATAGTCTTCGCGCAGGATATCGCCCGGATGGACATTGTCCAAACGGTCTTCATCCCCTGTGATAGTCCTCGATCCGGACATGGTTTCTACCCTTTATTTTCAACCAACTTATAAAAAATCTTATACAAATGAAAAATCGGATGTCGGCGAGTAAACATATTGCCATGAGTTTTCGACCGTCCGACGATTGACACCGCGAACGATCTCCTCGCTGTCCACGCCGAAATATTGAGATCCAATTTGCGCAAGTTTTACGTCGTTATTCAAAAACATACAGTGCTTTTTCGAAACTGGAAAAAATTTCATTGAATTGTCGGAGAATTCGATAAGAGGATTGCTCGACGTTAGAAAATGCCAATCGGGCTTACTCGAATCAATTTCATAAACGATATAGGATTTAGGCACATATCTTTCGTAATCTCTAAGCGCGGATTTCACACCGGCTATAAGAAATGTATCATTGCTCCAATCTGAAACCTCCTTCGAATTGCTCTCGATCAACTCTCTTTTCAATCGCGGCTGATGATTTTGCATAAATGAAATCGCTGCGCAAAGTGGACGAATATCTTCCGGTAATTTTCCATCGACAATTTTGCCGAGCGTTTGCGCTGCAAAGTGATCGATCTTAGATATTTTTCCTTCAATCCAATCCGCGCTACGTTCCGATTGTTCGACTTGAAGCGTGTTCCAATTCTTTTTTAATCCGAACTTTTCACTACTTCCACAGACAATTTTTCCGGATTCCTTATCCAATCGCCACAGTTGTTTCTTAGAATTCGCAAATTTTTTGAGATAGTACTGCGGATTGTAATGATGTCGTTTTGATATATTCATAATTGGCATCATCAACTTACCTTAGATATTTAACCGAAATAGCATTCATCAAATCTTCCGCTGAACCTTGCCATAGCCCATTTTCCGCGTCCCCGGTCGCCCCTCGGTCGACCTCCCCTTCGGCTGCGCAAGCTGCAAATCGGCGGGCAGACCCAGTTCTTCCGCTTCCAGCTTGCGGATCTCGTCGCGCAGGCGGCCGGCTTCCTCGAATTCCAGATCGGCCGCGGCGTCGCGCATCCGTTTCTCAAGACTTTCGATATGGGCTCTGAGATTGTGGCCGGCGAGATGCGTGCCGCCATCGTCGACCGCGCCGGTGACCATATCCTTGGCGGTGGCGTGGGCGATGATATCGCCGATATGCTTCTTGATCGAAAGCGGGGTAATGCCGTGCTCGAGATTATATTCGACCTGTTTCTCGCGGCGGCGATCGGTCTCGCTGATCGCGCGCTCCATCGAGCCGGTCATCCGGTCGGCATAGAGAATGACCCGGCCGTCGATGTTGCGCGCGGCGCGGCCGATGGTCTGGATCAATGAGGTTTCGCTGCGCAGGAAACCTTCCTTGTCGGCGTCGAGAATTGCCACCAGCCCGCATTCCGGAATATCCAGCCCTTCGCGCAGCAGATTGATGCCGACCAGCACGTCATAGACGCCCAGCCTGAGGTCGCGGATCAGCTCGATCCGCTCCAGCGTCTCGACATCGCTGTGCATGTAGCGGACCTTGATCCCCGCCTCGTGCATGAATTCGGTCAGGTCCTCGGCCATCCGCTTGGTCAGCGTGGTGATCAGGGTGCGATAGCCCTGCGCCGCGACCTTGCGGCATTCGTTGATCACGTCATCGACCTGGTCCTCGACCGGCCTGATCTCGACCGGCGGATCGATCAGCCCGGTGGGGCGGATCACCTGTTCGCTGAACACGCCGCCGGTCTGTTCCATCTCCCAGGGACCCGGCGTCGCCGAGACGCTGACCGTCTGCGGCCGCATCGCATCCCATTCGTTGAAGCGCAGTGGCCGGTTGTCGATACAGCTCGGTAGCCGGAAGCCATATTCCGCGAGCGTGATCTTGCGGCGGTGGTCGCCCTTCGACATCGCGCCGATCTGCGGGATGGTCTGGTGGCTTTCGTCCACGAACAGCAGCGCATTGTCCGGCAGATATTCGAACAGGGTCGGCGGCGGCTCGCCCGGCAGCCGCCCGGTCAGGAAGCGGGAATAATTCTCGATGCCCGCGCAGCTGCCGGTGGCGGCAATCATCTCGAGATCGAAATTGGTCCGCTGTTCCAGCCGCTGATGCTCGATCAGCTTGCCCTCGGCTTCCAGTTCCTTGAGCCGCACGCCCAGCTCCAGCTTGATCGCTTCGGTCGCCTGTTTCATCGTCGGCCCCGGCGTCACATAATGCGAATTGGCAAAGACCCGCACCCGGTCCAGGGTCACGCCCTTCCTGCCGGTCAGCGGATCAAATTCGACAATTTCCTCAATCTCGTCGCCGAAAAAGCTGATCCGCCAGGCCATGTCCTCATAATGGGACGGGAATATCTCAAGATTGTCGCCCCGCACCCGGAAATTGCCGCGCGCGAAGGCCTGGTCATTGCGCTTGTATTGCAAGGCGACCAGCTTCCGGATGATGTCGCGCTGGTCGACCGCCTGTTCCTTCTTCAGGTCGAAGATCATCGCTGAATAGGTTTCGACCGAGCCGATACCGTAGAGACAGGACACCGATGCCACGATGATCACGTCATCGCGTTCGAGCAGCGAGCGGGTGGCGCTGTGGCGCATCCGGTCGATCGCCTCGTTTACCGAGCTTTCCTTCTCGATATAGGTGTCGGACCGGGCGACATAGGCCTCGGGCTGGTAATAGTCATAATAAGAGACGAAATATTCGACGGCATTGTCGGGGAAGAAATTCTTGAACTCGCCGTAAAGCTGCGCCGCCAGGATCTTGTTCGGCGCCAGGATCAGGGCGGGTCGCTGCAGCTCGTCGATGACCTTGGCCATGGTGAACGTCTTGCCCGAACCGGTGACGCCGAGCAGCACCTGGTCACGCTCATCCTCGCGCATCCCGGCGACCAGTTCCCTGATCGCATCGGGCTGATCGCCAGCGGGTTCGAAATCACTGACCAGTCTGAATCGCTTCCCGCCTTCCGATTTTTCCGGGCGATTCGGCTTGTGGGGAACGAAATCCTTGCCGGTTTCGGGCTCCGCCAGGCCTCTTCTGATTACCAATTCTGTCATCATGATGATATGGAACAAAAAGGGTCCAATGTCATCCCCGGAATGGCGTTTTCCGCAAACGAGGTTGATAGAAAATTTACAACGGCACCGCATCGGTTTATGGTCAATCGTGGAGCTTCATAATCGAGGGAATTTTCAAGTGAGAATATTACTGGTTTCAGTGGCCATACTCGGCCTGACGGCGGCCTGCTCGGACAAGGGCGCGGACCATGATGGCGACGGCAAGATCACTGCCGAAGAAGTGGCGCAGGAAATGAACCGCGTCACGCTTGAGCCCGGCGAATGGGAAAATAGCGTTGAAATCGTGGATGTGAAAATCGAGGGCCTGCCGGAAGGCGCACCGGCCGGCATCATGGACAGCATGAAGGGCAAGGTCACCAAGTCAAAGTCCTGCATCACCAAGGAGCAAGCGGAGAATCCGGGCGCAGAGTTTTTTGCGGCCCAGGAAAAAACCAATTGCGAGGTCAAGAAATTCGAAATGAGTGGCGGTGCCGTATCGTCCGAAATGGCCTGCAGCAATATGGGCGGCGCTCCCGGCAACATGACCATGGCGATGGATGGTCAGTATGGACCCAGCAGCTATGACATGACGATGAACATGAATGGCGGCGCGTCCGGAATGAAAATGGATATTACCGCCAAGAGCATCGGCAAGCGGATCGGCGCCTGTCCGACCGGATGATCCGGGCGATTTCGAAACCAAATAGAAAAAAGGCAGGGGCCTATCGCTCCTGCCTTTTGCTTTTATGCCTGATCGCGATCACCGTTCCGGCCACGGCCGAGCCCCTGTTGCCCGGCCCACCGGCCGCGATCCGGGTCGAATTCACTGCGGACAGGATCGCGGTCACCGCGATCCAGGGCTATTCCAGCCGCAGCACCGGTCGGGCATTGATGCCGGACGACCCGGTTCGGATCGCGTCCGTTTCCAAGCTTTTCGTGGCCCTGGGCGTGATGCGACTGGTCGAGAAGGGCGTGCTCGACCTCGATTCGGATGTCGGCGACTATCTAGGCTGGCCGTTACGCAACCCCGCCTTTCCGGAAAAAACCATCACCCTCGCTGACCTGTTGTCCCATCAATCCGGCCTGCGCGATGGCATAAATTATGCCCTGCCCATGGACAGCTTGCTGCGCGAGGAACTGACCGATCCCAGGGCCTGGGACAGCAGCCATCCTCCCGGCACCTATTTCACTTATGCCAATCTGAATTTCCCGGTGATTGCCGCGATCATGGAAGCGGCCAGCGGCAAGCGCTTCGACCGGATCATGCAGGACGAGGTGTTTGCACCATTGCGCCTCGACGCCTGTTTCAACTGGATCAACTGCAGCGATGCGAAAGTTGCCGGTGCCGTCACGCTCTATCGCCCCGATGGCAGTATCGCGCGGGATGACTTGCGCGGGCGGCGCGAGTCCTGCCCGATTGTGCCGGCACGGGATGGCAGCTGTGACATCAGTCGCTACCGGCTTGGCAAGACCGGGTCGATTTTCAGCCCGCAAGGCGGCTTGCGGATATCGGCGATCGATCTGGCAAAAGTGGGTCAGATATTCCTGAACCAGGGCAAGGGGTTCCTGACACCCGTGTCATTGGCTCGAATGACGCAGGCCAGATTCGTCGCTGCCGGTCTGGCGGAACAGGAGGGCAATAGCGAAGCGGGATATTATTGTCTTTATGGCCTGGCCGTTGAAATCCTCCCTCCGTCCCGGAGCGCCCCGGCCGGTTGCGATACCGCATCGGCAGAAACACCCGTTCATGGTCATTCCGGTGAAGCCTATGGCCTGAAATCCGGATTGTGGTGGAATCCGGAAACCGGCAAGGGCGTCGCCTTCTTTCGTACCGAGGTTCCTGACGATGACCCCGCAGGTCATTGCATCTATTTCTGCGACTGATAAGTTTCACGGCGAAACCGAATCAAGATCCCCAGAATATTCAGGAGAGAGAAGATGATCGCCTACACCATGCTTGGCACCAACGACAAAGACCGGGCGTTCGCCTTTTATGACACCCTGTTCGAGGGAACCGGCATCAGGCGACTGTTCAAGACCCCGGCCGGCGGCCAGTTCTATGGCAAGGCGCCGGGTGAGCCGATGTTGTGCATCACATCGCCCTATGACGAGGGCGAGGCCTGTCATGGCAATGGCACGATGGTGGCGCTGCAATGCGATTCGACCGAAGCGGTCGATGCGTTCCATGCCCGCGCGCTGGAACAGGGCGCTGCCAACGAAGGCGATCCCGGCTGGCGCGCACCGGACATGTTCTACGGCGCCTATTTCCGCGATCTCGACCAGAACAAGATTTGCGTTTGCAAGACCAATTTTGCCGCCATTCCGGTCAAGGGCTGAGCAAAAGGGGCGGTTCGGCCAAGGCCGGGCATCAAGCTTTGCATTTTTTTCCCGGTTTGGCATAAGCGGGCAAAATACAGGGGAAAAATATGAAACATCTTTTGGCTTTGGCCGCGACGACCGCCTTGCTCTGGACCGCGCCGGTTGCGGCACAGAATAGCTCCACCTCGCCCGATCTCGCCACGGCGATCGCAGCGGACTATGACAAGCAGCTGGAAGCCCTGTTTCTCGATTTCCACAAAAACCCCGAACTTTCCTACAAGGAAACCCGCACCGCCGCGATCATGGCGCAGAAATGGCGCGCTGCCGGATTCACCGTCACCGAAAAAGTCGGCGGCACCGGGGTCGTCGCGGTGATGAAAAATGGCGAGGGCCCGACGCTGATGCTGCGCGCGGACATGGACGGCCTGCCGCTGGTCGAGGACAGCGGGCTGGACTATATGTCGACCGCGAAACAGGTCAGCATCGACGGCGAGGAAAAGCCGGTCATGCACGCCTGCGGCCATGATGTTCATATCACCTCGCTGATCGGCACCGCAAACCAGATGGCGGCAAGGAAGGACCAGTGGGCCGGCACCCTGGTGCTGATCGCGCAACCGGCCGAGGAACGCATCGGCGGCGCCAAGCTGATGATGGACGACGGCCTCTACACCCGTTTTCCCAAGCCGGACTTTGCCATGGCGTTCCACGTCTCGGCCGACACGCCGACCGGAAAGCTGTCGATCGGTGAAGGTATCGAAAGCAGCTCGTCCGACAGCGTCGATATCATTGTCCACGGGGTTGGCGCGCATGGTGCCTCTCCGCACCGGGGCAAGGACCCGATCGTGATGGGCGCGGAAATCATCATGGCCTTGCAGACGATTGTCAGCCGGGAAATCGCGCCGCTCAGGCCCGCAGTGATCACCGTCGGTTCGTTCCACAGCGGCTTCAAGCATAATATCATCTCGGACAAGGCAGTGATGCAGCTGACGGTCCGCTCGGACGACGAGGACACGCGGGCAAAGCTGCTTGAAGGGATCAAGCGCATTGCCACCAATGTCGGCCGGATGAACGGCCTGCCCGAGGACAAGCTGCCCGAAGTGCTGGTGTCGAAGGAATCGACCCCGGCCAACTATAATGATGCGGCGCTGACCAAGCGGGTGAAGACCGTATTTGCCAGTCGCTTTGGCGAAGCGGTTTTCGACAACCAGCCGCGCGAGGGCATGGGCGCGGAGGATTTTGCCTATTTCGTCGAACCCAATACCGATGTGCCCGGCGTCTATTTCTCGGTCGGCGGCACACCGCAGGCGGACTTTGACCGCGAAAAAGCGGGCGGCGCGCCGGTGCCGTCGCATCACTCGCCCTTCTTCAAGATTGCGCCGCGCGAATCGGTGACGCTGGGGACCGAGGCGATGACCGCAGCGGCGCTGGATCTGCTTTCGGTCAATGAGTAGCGCGGCAATGCCGCGGGGTCCCTTCAGGAAAGCCCTGCTCACGACGGCGCTTCTGCTGGCGACATCATGCACAACGGTCAGCGAAACCGGCGTCGCGCCGGTTGCCGCGACGCGGTCCTTCGATATCCTGATCGACAACGGACTGATCATCGACGGCAGCGGCGGCGAGCCCTATGTCGGCGATGTCGCGATCCGCGATGATCGCATCGTCGCGGTTGCGCCGGAAATAGCGGGCAGCGCCGGCCGGGTGATCGATGCCCGCGGTCTGGCCGTGGCACCGGGCTTCATCAACATGCTCAGCTGGGCCGGCGATGCGTTGATCGCCGATGGCGCGGGCGAAAGCGATATCCGCCAGGGCATCACCCTGGAAGTAATGGGCGAAGGAACGTCGGAAGCGCCGCTGACCGACAAAATGGTCCGGGACGAGGAGAGTCGGCAGGGCGATATCCGCTACGCGATCCCGTGGCGCAGCCTGGACGAATATTTCGACTTCATCGAGGCACGCGGCGTCGCCCCCAATATTGCGACATTTGTTGGCGCGACGACGGTGCGGATCAACCAGCTCGGCCATGCCGATGTCGATCCGGATGCCGCTCAGCTGGAGAAGATGCGCGCTCTGGTCCGCGAGGCCATGGATGACGGTGCCATGGGTGTCGGCAGTTCGCTGATCTATGCCCCGGCCAGCTACGCCGAAACCCCGGAACTGGTCGCGCTGGCCACCGAATCGACGCGCTGCGGCGGCATGTATATCAGCCATATGCGCAACGAGAGCGACCATGTCCTCGAGGCGATTGACGAGCTGATAGAAATTGCGGAAAAGTCCGGCGGCCCCGCCGAAATCTATCATCTCAAGCAGGCCGGCAAGGACAATTGGGGGAAGCTCGACGCGATCATCGAAAAAATCGAGGCCGCGCGTGCGAAAGGTCTGCGAATCACCGCCAACATGTACAATTATACCGCCGGTTCCACCGGGCTTGACGCGGCGATGCCGACCTGGGTGCAGGAAGGCGGCTACGAGCAATGGAAAAAGCGCCTGCAGGACCCCGAAATACGCAAGCGCGTGCTGGCGGAGATGCAGGGCAAGCCCGATGGCTGGGAAAATCTCTTCTATCATGCCGGCGCGGACAAGACGATGCTGGTCGGCTTCAAGAATGACAAGCTCAAGCCACTGACCGGCAAGACCCTGGCCGAGGTCGCGGCGATGCGCGGCACCAGTCCGGCCGAGACGGCGATCGATCTCGTGATCGAGGACGGCAGCCGTGTGCAGGTTGTCTATTTCCTGATGGACGAAGCCAATGTCGCGCGGCAGGTCGCTCTGCCCTGGATGTCCTTCGGCTCCGACGCCGCCGCCCTCGCGCCGCGCGGCCTGTTCCTGAAATCCTCCACCCATCCCCGCGCCTATGGCAATTTTGCCCGCTTGCTGGGCAAATATGTCCGCGAGGAAAAGCGGACCAGCCTGGCCGATGCGGTCCGGCGGTTGACCAGCATGCCGGCCGGCAATCTGGGGCTGAAGGATCGCGGCAATCTGGCCGCAGGAAAGTTCGCGGACGTTGTGATTTTTGATCCGGCGACGATTGCCGACACCGCGACATATGCGATGCCGCAGCAATTTGCCGTCGGCATGCACCACGTGCTGGTCAATGGCGAACCTGTGCTGCAGGACGGCAAGATGACGGGCGCTCGCCCGGGGCGCGCCGTCCGCGGCCCCGGCTGGAACAACTGCCCTCCGCTTTAGGGCAGCCATGGGGGCTGCCCGTGTGTAGGCCGCTGCAATTCCGCCGGTCAAATGCGGGGCCCGGTGGCTAAGACCGGACAGGCAGGCAGACTCAAATTTGCGCTCAGTTGCGCATTTGCCGAACATTCCCCCTTCCGCCGGCCAGGCCAACCGCCTAAAGTTCCCCCATGGATATCCCCCCCCTGGTTCGCGATGCTATCAGGCCGCATGATGGCCGATTCGTGGACGGAAAGCATTATTTCGCCTGCCGGGTCTATTTCGAGGACACCGATTTTTCCGGCATCGTCTATCACGCCAATTATCTGCGCTACATGGAACGGGCGCGTTCGGACATGCTGCGCCAGCTCGATATGGACCAGAAGGCGGCCTATGAGGGCGGGGAAGGCGTCTACGCGGTGGTCGATCTGGCGATGAAATATCACTTGCCGGCCAAACTCGATGACGATCTGCTGGTGATCAGCACGGTGAGGGCGCTGCGCGCCGCCAGCGTGACCATCGACCAGACGATCATCCGCGGCACCGACCTGATGACATCAGCATCCGTTCACGCCGCCTTTCTTACCCCCGCCGGACGCCCGAGACGACAACCGAAAGCGTGGACAAAGGCTTTCGCTAGCGTCATGGATCAGGCTGATACGAAATGAAGGATATCAAATCTTGCTAGACCAACTTTCCATGGAAGCGACCGCCGGCAATTTCTCTCCGTTCCTGCTGTTCATGGAGGCCGATATTGTCGTCAAGACGGTGATGATCGGCCTGCTGCTGGCCAGCGTCTGGACCTGGGCAATCATTGTCAGCTTTGGCATGACCCTCGCGCAAACCTCACGAAAATCGGAAAAATTCGAACAGGATTTCGCCCGAACCGAGAATATCGACCGATTTTTTGACGAATATGGCAAGTCCGCCCTTCCCAGCGCGCGGGTCATGGCCGCCGGAGTCAAGGAATGGCGGCGCTCGACTTCCAAAGGCCCGGTCGACCGCGAAGGCACCCGGCAACGGCTGGCCAGCGCGATGAACACCACCATCGCCCATGAAGTGGACCGGATCGCCGACCGGCTCAATTTTCTGGCCACGGTCGGTAGCGTCGCGCCCTTTGTCGGATTGTTCGGCACGGTCTGGGGTATCATGCGCAGTTTCTCGGCCATTGCCGCGGAACAGAACAGCTCGCTGGCGGTGGTTGCGCCGGGCATTGCCGAAGCGCTGTTCGCAACCGCCATTGGCCTGTTTGCGGCCATTCCCGCGGTCATCGCCTATAACCGATTCTCCCATCGCCTGAACCAGCTGGAAGCGCGCATGGGCCGCTTCGCCGACGGGTTCCATGCAACGCTCAGCCGCGAACTGGAACTGGGAGACTGAGCATGGGCATGCAGACCGGATCCGCCACAGGCAGGGGACGCAGCGGCCGCAGACGCGCGCCGATGGCCGAGATCAATGTGACGCCCTTTGTCGACGTGATGCTGGTGCTGCTGATCATCTTCATGGTGACCGCCCCCTTGCTGGTGACCGGCGTACCAGTCGACCTGCCAGAAAGCCGCGCCAACGCGCTGGAGCAGGAACAGGAACCGGTGCAGATCTCGATCGATGGCGAAGGCCGCGTGTTTATCGGCGAAGAGGCACTGAGCCGCGGCGCGCTGGAGAGCCGGTTGCGCGAGATTGCCGCCGACCAGAATCCGGCAGATCCGCGCCAGATCATGCTGCGCGGCGACCGGACGCTCGACTATGGGCTGATCATGGGCGTCATGGGAGAGCTCAACCGCGCAGGACTCAGCCGGGTATCGCTGGTCACTACAGGTTCATCAGAGACACGATAAGAGTGGACAGCTGATATGGAGAAAGCTGAAAAAATTGGCTTGGGAGTAGCGGCTGCGGGTCATGTGGCCCTGTTCGGCGTGCTTTCCTTCAGCATCCTCAGCGACACCAGCGACGCCTTCCGCAACAAGCCGATCGAAGTCATGATTGCCGATGAAGTCGGCCTGGAAAGCGCGGCACCCGACCCGGCCATGGTGACCCCGGCGACCAGCATTGCACCAGAGCTGGGCGCGCCGGAAGAGAGCAGCTTTGTCGAACCGGAGCCGCTACCCGAACCACCGAAAGCCGAAGCAAGACCGACTCCCGCAGCCCGGCCCGCTCCCGTTTCCCGGGAAGAACGCCGGCGACCGGACAAGCCGACCAGCGTCGCTGCCAAGGCGGAACCCAAGCCCAAGCCAAAACCGCGTGGTTCGCGTCTGGGCGATGATTTCCTCAAGGGCGTCACCGATTCGCCTTCGGTCAGCCGCAACCAGAATATCGCGGCGGAAAAGGCTTCGGCAGCGGCGGTCGCCTCGCTGGAACGGGAATTATACCGGCTGGTCAAGCAGAAATGGCGCCCGCCGACCGGTGCTGACGCGGAACTGTTGCGCACCACGGTCACGGCCCGGCTCGACAGCGACGGCCGGATCATCGGCACACCAACCGCCACGACCACCGGCATCACGCCAAGCAACCGCTCGCAGGTCGAGGTTCATCAGGAACGCGCCATCGCCGCTGTCCAGCTGGCAGCGCCTTTCACGACATTTCCGGAAAAATATTACGATGAATGGAAGGTTATCGAACCTGTCCTCTATCTTGGTGTCTAGGAGACCAATCATGCAATTCGCCCTCTCGCATATCCGAACCCTGGCTCTTTCGCTGGTAGCCTGTTTCGGCCTGGCCGCAACCGCACACGCGCAGCTGACCGTCGATGTCGACAACAGCGCTGGCGAAGAGCTGGTGATTGCGGTTCCCGGCCTGCCCACGCCGCAAAGCGTCGACACGGCAGCTGGCAGCACCAGCGAGCTGGGCGGCAAGATCAGCGATGTTATCGTCAGCGATCTGCGCTCCAGCGGGCTGTTCAAGCCGGTCGGTCGCAACCAGGTGCGCGGGATCAGCTATACCGAGGTGACGGCCCCGCAATTTCCCTATTGGAGCGGCACCAATGCCTCGGCGCTGATCCAGGGTTTTGTCCGGTCCAACGCCGACGGCAAGCTGACCGTCGGTTGCTATCTCTATGATGTCGCGCTGGAAACCGAACTGACCCGCCAGGGTTTTGTCGTCGAACCGCGCGACTGGCGCCGGGCCGCCCATAAATGCGCCGATGCCATCTATTCGCGGCTGAGCGGTGAATCGCCCTTTTTCGACAGCCGCATTGCCTATATAGCTGAGACCGGCCCGAAGGGTAACCGGGTCAAGCGGCTGGCGATCATGGACAGCGACGGTGCCAACCACCGGTTCATCACCAACGGACAGTCCACCGCCCTCACCCCGCGCTTCTCGCCCGACTATAAGTCCATTGTCTATCTGAGCTTTCTCGACGGCAATCCGCGCATCTATATCTACGATATCGGCACCGGCCGGCAGCGGCTGATCACGCAGAGCACCAACCCGACCTTTGCACCGCGCTGGTCGCCGGATGGCAAGTGGATCCTCTATTCCATGGCCATTGCCGGCAATACCGACATTTACAAGATCTCGGCAGCGGGCGGCAGCAGACCCCAGCAGCTTACCTTCTCACCGGGCATCGATATCGGCGGCAGCTTCTCGCCCGATGGCAGCCGGATCGTCTTCGAAAGCGACCGCTCGGGCAGCCAGCAGCTCTACGTGATGAGCGCAGACGGTGGCAACGAACGGCGAATCAGCTTTGGCGGCGGTCGCTATGCTACGCCGGAATGGAGCCCGCGCGGCGACCTGATCGCCTTTACCAAGATGGCCGGCAATTTCCGCATCGGCGTGATGACCCCCAGCGGCGGCGGCGAGCGGTTGCTCACCAACAGCTGGCAGGACGAGGCGCCGACCTGGGCTCCGAATGGCCGGGTGATCCAGTTTTTCCGGACAACCCGTGGCAGCGGCGGCACCGGTATCTGGCAGGTCGACCTGACCGGTCGCAACGAACGGCAGCTGCCGACACCCGTGAACGGTTCGGATCCCGCATGGGGCCCATTGTTGCCATAAATTTGAATGGCGACAAGTTACTGAAAAAAGGCTATATAAAGCCGAAGGGCAAATTCAACTAGGAGCAGAATGATGATCAAATATGCGACCCCCCTCCTGATTACCGCCAGTCTGGCTGTGGCTGGCTGCGCCAAGAAGCCACCCGAAGAACTGCCGCCAGCGCCGGTAGGCACGGAACAGCCGCAGACACCGACCGGTCCATCCGGCCCGGGCTATGCGCCGGGTTCGCAGGGTGATTTCCTCGCCAACACCATGTCCGACCGGATTCTGTTCGATACCGATCGTTTCAATATCGACCCCAGGGATCAGACGATCCTGCAAAGCCAGGCCCAGTGGCTGGCGCAAAATCCGAATGCGCGAATCACCATCGAAGGCCATGCCGACGAACGCGGCACGCGGGACTATAATCTCGCGCTCGGCGAACGCCGCGCCAATGCCGCGAAAAACTATCTCGCCTCGCTTGGCGTCAGCCCGGCGCGGATGACCACGGTCAGCTATGGCAAGGAACGGCCGGAAGCCCTCGGCTCCGACGAAAGCGCCTGGGCGCAGAACCGCCGCGCGGTCAGCGTCGTCGTTCGCTAGACCGGCCTGAACATACACAAAGAAAGGGCCGCTGCCTCACCGGGTAGCGGCCCTTTTTCGCGATACGATAATCGATTATTTCTTGGTGCCGGTCATCGCCATTTCACCAAAGGCGCCCGCCTTTACCGAACCGGCCAGCTGGCCATCGGTAATCGTCGCGTCGCCTTCCAGCTTCATCGGCATGGGAACGGTCATGTTCATTTCCCAGGTGATGTGATTGCCGTCGACCTTGCCATTCTCGACATCCATTGATCCCATCGCGCCGGTGTTGGTGCCGGTGAAGGTGTCACCATCGGTCACAATGGTGAATTCCGAGGTCTGGTCTCCCATCGGGGATTTGGTCACGCAGGCATAAGTTCCATCAATAGACATTCCATTCTCCTTTATATCAAAGCCCTGACCCGGCGCGGCTGGCAATCACTCGCCATTGTCCGCCGAATCGTCCGAACTGCTATCACTATTAACAGCAGTGTCACTAGCTTCATAGCCGCGATATTCGACCGGCAGGCCGAGCGCATCCAGCTGGCCTCTGATCTTGTCGACATCGCCGACCACCACCCAGGTGAACTTGCCCGGGTCGATCGCGTCGGTCATCGTCTTGTTGAGCTCTCCCGCGGTCAGCGCCCGGTAGCGATCGGCGATGGTTTCGGCATAGTTGGACGGTCGGCCAAACATCACGTCGGCCTGCATCTGGTTCAATATGCTGGGCGTACGCTCATACTGGCCGGGCAACTGGCGGACATTGCCGTTGACCGTTCGCACCAGTTCGGCCGGGGTGACGCCCTTGTCGCCCAGAAAGTCCCGGACCTGCGCATCGATTGCGGCAACGGCGGGGCCGGTCTGGTTGGTCTGGACCGGTGCCCGCATCGTGTAGAGTGCGCGATCTTCCCCGCGCAGCACCGTATTGCGGGTGCCGTAGCTCCAGCCCTTGGTCTCGCGCAGATCCATGTTGATGCGGGACAGGAAATTGCCGCCCAATATTTCATTCGCCGCGTCGAGCGTCAGCAGGTCGTCGGACCCCTTATAGGGCAGGACCTGACCGGCGAGGATGATCGATTGCGGCGAATTCGGCCGGTGGATGGCGATAATCTTGCCCTCGGCCTCCGGAATGGCGGCGTCGAAATTTTTCTCAGGGGCAGCTTTTCCTTCGCCGTTCCAGCGACCGAAACGCAGTTCCAGCTTGTCGACCAGTTCCTGCATGCCGATCTGGCCGGCAGCAAAGATGGTCGCCTTGGCAGGATGCATCCAGCGCTGGTGGAAGGCCTGCAGGTCGTTGCGGCTTATCGTCGATACGGTTTGCTTGGTTCCGTTCCCGGAAAGGCCGCGGCCATAGGGATGTTCACTGCCGAAGACCAGCGGCGGCAGCGCATTGCTGGCGATACTCAGAGGATCATTTTCCTCGCGCTCGATCGCGGTCAGCTGCTGGACGCGAATGCGTTCGATATCGTCGGCGTTGAAGGCCGGGTTTTTCACGATATCCGCCATCAGGTCGAGCGAAGCATCGAGATTGGGATTGACCGCGCTCAGATCGATATCGGTTCGGTCGCGCCCGCCGCCAATGCTGATATTGGCACCCAGACGTTCCTGCTGTTCGGCAATCTCGATCGAGGTCAGGCTGGTCGTGCCCTCGTCCAGAATCTCGGTCACGAAATTCTGCAATCCGAGCTTGTCCCGGGAATCCGCGCTGGTGCCGGCATTGAAGGACAGGGTTACCCGCGTCATCGGCACTGCATCGCGGCGAGCGAAATAAACCTTGATGCCGTTGGACAAGGTTGCGGTTTCGACATCCGGGAAATCGACATTCGGAATTTCGCCGACCGGAGGCAAAGACGACCGGTCGGGCACCGTTACCGTGCCGCCCTGGTCACCCTGCATGTAAAAGGCAGGGGCGGTCAGAACGCCGGTGCGGGTGCCCTTGCCCGCGCCGACTTCCTGATATTCATCCCGCTCTCCCGGGACCACGCGGATGCCGACCACCGGCCGGGTCAACCATTTCTGCATCGCTGCCTTCACCGCTTCCGGGGTGGTTGATGCCAGCCGCTGCAGTTCCTTCTTGTAAAATTCCGGATCGTCCGAATAAAGTTCACCCTGGGCCAAGGCCACCGCCTTGCCGCTGAAACCGCCGACCTGTTCGAGCCCGGCAATTCGCGCCGCGGCATCGCGCGTCGCCACCCGCTGCACCTCGTCTGCGGTCGGGCCATTGGCAATGAAGTCGGCAATGATTTCGTCGAGCCGCTTGGCGACGGCATCCGCATCCTCACCCGGCTTCACGTCTGCCTGGATATTGACCAGGCTGCCGTGGACAAACGGGATGACAAAGGCGGACACGGCGACGGCATTTTTCTCTTCGCGCACCATGATATTGTCGAGCCGCGAACTGGCCAGCCCGCCGAGCACGGTCATGCCGACATCGAGCGGCGTATATTCGGGATCGTTCAGTCCGGGCACCACCCAGTTGCGGTAAATGCGCGTGGTTGCAACCTTGTCCTTCATCACCTCGTAAACCGGCGCGTCGAGCGTCGGCAGGGCGGGTTCAAGCTCTGGAATCGGCTTGCCGCGCGGAATCGAACCGAACCATTTATTGACCAATGGCTTCGCGGTGGCTGCATCAATATCCCCGGCCAGCACCAGGATCGAATTGTTAGGTCCATAATGGTCGGTGAACCATTGCTTCATGTCATCGAGCGAAGCGGCCTCCAGATCTTCCAGCGAGCCAATCGTGTCATGGCCGTAGGGATGGTCGTCCGGAAACAGCAATTCGGTCTGGCGATATCCGACCAGGCCATAAGGCTGGTTGTCGCCCTGGCGCTTTTCGTTCGACACGACGCCAATCTGGTTGTCCAGTTTCTCCTGCGTCACCGCGCCAAGCAAGTGCCCCATGCGGTCGCTTTCGAGAAACAGTGCAACCTCGAGCGCGGATTTCGGTACGGTCTGGAAATAGTTGGTCCGGTCGAGCCAGGTCGTGCCGTTGAGATCGGTTGCGCCAATCTGCCGCAGCGGCTCGAAATAATCGCCCGGTGCATTTTCGGATCCGTTGAACATGATATGTTCGAACAGATGCGCATAGCCGGTCTTGCCCTCCGGTTCGTGAGCGGAACCGACACCATACCAGATCGAGACCGCTACAACCGGTGCCTTGCGGTCGGTGTGAACGAGGACCTTCAGGCCATTGTCGAGCGTGAATTCCTGATAGGGAATATCGACCGCTGCCACCAGTTCGCTGACCGGCGCCGGCTTGGCAATTTCGTGGTCCTTGGCCAGGACCGGCGCGGCAACCGTCAGTGCAGTCGTGGTTAGAGCCAGAAACAGGGAGCGGGACACACGGGACATCGGTATTTTCCTCTCGATCAGATTAGACATGATAGGGGTTGGTACATGCCGGCAAACGGGCCGGGGCCGATCGCCGGCTTCGACGAACAGCCGATAGCCATCGACCAGTGGCTATTTGGCTTTCCATCCCCAGAACAGATGACAGGGCAGGATATTCCAGAAGGAATAGCCGCTGTCGATATGCTCGAAATGCGGCGTCATATAGTCGCGCGCTTTCTTGACAAACTGGTAGACCAGAAAGGCCCCGCCCGGCCGGAGCACATCAAATGTCTCCTTGGCGATTTTCGGACCGAGCTGGTCGGGCAAGGTGGAGAACGGCAGGCCCGACAGGATATAGTCGGCTTTCTCGTGCCCCAGTTCGCGAATGATCTTTTGCACATCGGCCGCCGACCCGTGGATCGGGTAGAAGCGGCTGTCACGGATCGACTTGCCGAGATAGTCGATGAAATCCGCATTCAGGTCGATGACGATCAGGGTCGCGCCGGGCTTCATCCGCTCGAGCACCGGACGGCAGAAGGTACCCACCCCGGGTCCATATTCGACGAACAGGTCGCACTCGTCCCATTTCACCGGCTCGAGCATCTTTTTGATGGTGACGTCCGACGACGGTATGACCGAACCGACCATCACGGGATGTTTCAGGAAGCCCTTGAAGAAAACTCCCCACGGACCAAGCCGGCGGTCCAGTCCGGATTTGACACGGTCGACGAATTTCGTTTTGGCGATACTGTTGGTCAATGCGGTTCTCCGGTGGCGGGTCAAACTGTTTTACTAGGGCGTTACAGCGCCGGTGACAAATATAATAGCATTTGCCGGCTGCAACCGAACGGCTAAAAGCACGCCATGGCGCTTCATCCCAACGACTCCATTGCCGTGATTTTTTGTGCACAGCGGACCGGTGCGGATGAACAGGCATATCAGGCTGCGGCGATGGCGATGAGCGAACTGGCGGCACGGCAACCGGGCTATCTCGGCGAGGAACATGCACGGTCGGCGGACGGTTTCGGCATCACGGTCAGCTACTGGTGCGATGATGCCAGCGCCAGGGCGTGGCGCGATCATCCGGATCATGCCAGGATTCGCGATCAGGGTCGGGACAAGTGGTATCAGTCATATAGTCTTCATGTCGCGCGCGTCGAACGCGGCTATGACTGGCAGAAATAGCATGGCATAGACCGCCCATGGCTGATTCCCCAGATTTCGAACCGCTGGCCCGAAAGATATGCTCCTTTCCCGATGCCCAGCCCATCGACAGCACCCGCATGGCCGTGCTGTTTTCTGTCATGTTGGTCACCGCGTCGGGCAATACGGCGATGCAATCGATCCTGCCGACCATCGGCACCCAGCTTGATATTCCCGATTTCTGGGTGAGTGCGGCGTTCAGCTGGTCGGCGCTGCTCTGGGTCTATACCGCTCCGAAATGGGCGCGCCAGTCGGACCATCGCGGCCGCAAGGCCCTGATGCGTCTCGGCATGATCGGCTTTACGACTTCCTTTGCGTTGGCCGGGCTGGCGCTGTTTCTGGGCCTGCTGGGCTGGTACAGCGCGCTGTGGACCTTTGTCCTGTTTGCCCTGTTCCGCAGCCTCTACGGCGGCCTGGGTTCGGCCGCTCCGCCCGCCGTCCAGGCCTATGTCGCCGCACGCACCGCGCGCGCGGACCGGACCAAGGCGCTGTCGCTTATCTCGTCGTCCTTCGGCCTCGGCACGATCGTCGGACCGGCGATCGCGCCCTTGCTGATCATACCGTTTCTGGGCCTTTCCAGCCCGATGTTCGCCTTTGCCGCCATCGGCATATTGGTGATGATCGCGCTGGCGCTGAAACTGCCCAATGACAATCCCGGCTATCGGGCGCGCGGAGTGGTGACCTCGGAACCCTATAGTTCGGCGCCTTCCGCCAACAGCCTGAAGGAAGAGGATGACAGCAACGACGACGAAGCCTTCCTGCCTCCGCAATTGCGCTGGGGTGACGAGAGGATCAAACCCTGGCTGGTCACCGGCATATTGGGCGGCAATGCGCATGCGCTGATCCTCGGCGTGGTCGGGTTTCTCGTGCTCGACCGGCTCGGCCTGCGCGGCGATCCCCAGATGGGCATCCAGATGACCGGGATCGTGCTGATGTCAGGTGCCGCCGCGACCTTGCTTGCCCAATGGGGGCTGATCCCGTTGCTGCAAATGGGGCCGCGCTCCTCGATATTGTGGGGCATGGTCCTGGGAGCCGGTGGCTGCCTGCTGATCGGCTTTTCGCACGATCTGCACGGCATCATCATCGGCTTTGCCGTCGCCTCGCTGGGATTCGGCCTGTTCCGCCCCGGCTTCACCGCCGGCGCTTCGCTGGCGGTGAAGCGCTCGGAACAAAATGGCGTTGCCGGCATTGTCGCCTCGGTCAACGGCATGGCCTTCATCCTGTCCCCCGCCATAGGCGTGCTGCTCTACACCTATGCCGGCCCCTTGCCCTTCTGGCTCGCGACCAGCATTTGCGTGTTCCTGTTCGGCTGGGGGTTCAAGACCCTCAAGCTGGACGAGCGGATCGACAGCGAGCGCTAGTGCTTGCTGTCCTTGACCGGAGTCAGCATTCCCGGAGAGACAAATCCAATCGGTTCGACGCGCATCGCATTCTGCTTCAGCTGGGATTCCATCTTGGAATATTCTTCCTCCATTTCCGGTGTCACCGATGCGCGGCTGTCCTTCAGCGCTTCCTTGAAATGCTTCATCTGGACGGTCTCGACCAGCCCGCCATATTCGCGCAGCGCATGAAGCCCCGCCCGGCGGACCAGATCCTCCAGATCCGCGCCGGAATAGCGATCGGTGCTCGCGGCCAACTCATCGAGATCGACATCCTTGGCGAGCGGCATTTTCGACGTGTGAATGGCCAGGATCATGCGGCGCCCCGCCTTGCCCGGAACCGGGACATAGATCAGCTCATCGAACCGGCCCGGACGCAATAGCGCGGGGTCGACCAGACCGGGACGGTTGGTCGCGCCGATCAGGATCACCGACTGCATTTCCTCCAGCCCGTCCATCTCAGCGAGGATCGTGTTGACCACCCGCTCGGTCACCTGCGGCTCCCCCATGCCGCCGCCACGGGCGGGCACCAAGCTGTCGATCTCGTCGATGAACAGGATCGTCGGCGCCACCTGCCTAGCGCGCGCAAACAGGCGCGCGATCTGCTGCTCGCTCTCGCCATACCATTTGGACAGCAGGTCGCTCGACTTGGTGGCGATGAAATTGGCTTCGGCCTCGCGCGCCACGGCCTTGGCCAGCAGGGTCTTTCCGGTCCCGGGCGGGCCATAGAGCAGAAAACCCTTGGCCGGCCGGATCCCAAGCCGGATGAAGGCTTCCGGATTTTTCATCGGCAGTTCGATGCCCTCTTTCAGGCGCAGCTGCGCGTCGTCGAGTCCGCCAATATCTTCCCAGCGGACATCGGGCACCTGGACCATGACTTCGCGCATCGCGGAAGGCTGGACGCGCTTCAGTGCCTCGACAAAATCATGCCGCTGCACGACCAGTTCCTCCAGCACTTCCGGCGGCACGGTTTCCGACTCCAGATCGAGTTTCGGCATGATCCGGCGGACGGCCTCGATCGCCGCCTCCCGGGTCAGCGCCGCGAGATCCGCCCCGACAAAACCATAGGTTGTGCGTGCCAGCTCCTTCAGGTCGACGGCTGGGTCGAGCGGCATGCCGCGCGTATGGATACCCAGAATTTCGCGGCGCCCGGCAGCGTCCGGCACGCCGACGACGATCTCCCGATCAAAGCGACCGGGACGACGCAGGGCTTCATCCACGGCTTCCGGGCGGTTGGTCGCCGCGATCACCACCAGATTGACCCGCGATTCGAGACCGTCCATCAGCGTCAGCAATTGTGCCACCAGCCGCTTCTCCGCTTCGCCCTGAACCTGGCCGCGCTTGGGCGCGATCGAATCGATTTCGTCGATGAACAGGATCGAAGGCGCAGCCTTGGTCGCCGCTTCAAAAATCTCGCGCAGCTTCTTCTCCGATTCGCCGAAGGCGGAGCCCATGATTTCCGGGCCGTTGATCAGGAAAAATTCCGCTTCGCTTTCATTGGCGACCGCCCGGGCGAGTCGCGTCTTGCCGGTGCCCGGAGGGCCATGCAGCAGCACCCCGCGTGGCGGATCGACCCCGAGCCGGGTGAACAGCTGCGGATAGCGCAGCGGCAATTCCACCATTTCGCGGAGCTGGTCGATCGTTTCCTGCAGCCCGCCGATATCGTCATAGGTGACGTCCGCGCGGCGATGTTCGGTGGATTCTTCATATTCCGGTCGCAATTCGACCTCGGTTTCCTCGTCAATATGGACAATCCCCTTGGGCAGAGTCGAAATGACGTTGAGCCGGATTTGCGTGAGCGAAAAGGCCGGGGCCGCAAGCATCTGCCGCAATTGTGGCGGCATGTCGCCGCGATCGACCTGTTGCTGGCCGTGGGTTGCGACAAAGTCACCTGCCTTGAGCGGGCGCCCCATGAAGCTGCGCTTCAGACCGCCGCCATTGCCCTGCAGCCGCAGATCCTTCTGGGCGGGCGCGAAGACAACCTTCTTGGCCGGCTTCGACTCGACTTTGCGAATTTCGACAAAATCCCCTGCTCCGACGCCCGCATTGGCGCGTTGCAGACCGTCGAGCCGGACAAAGTCCAGCCCCTCGTCTTCCTGATAGGGAAGAACAGCGCGCGCCGGGGTGGCCTGCTTGCCGAGAATTTCGACAACATCGCCCTCGATCAACCCCAATTTGCCCAGATTGTCCCGGGACAGTCTTGCCAGTCCCCGGCCACTGTCTTCCGGTCGTGCATTGGCCACTTGCAGTTTCAGCAGCTTGCTTTCGTCTTCAGGCGGGGTCTTTGCTGGCGCTGGATCGGACACTCGGGCGTACCTCCTCTATTATCGTCTTGGTTGTTTCCAATAAGATAGGGATCAGCACAGCGATATGCGACTCCGATTTTCAAATGCTGGATCGCAAAGCGGCATCTGGCAAAAAAAAAGGCCAGTTCCGAAGAACTGGCCTGAAAAGTTTTTAGGAGAGGATGCCTGAAAGGCCCACTCTGAATGCAGCGAATCCGATTATTGTGCAAGTGCGAAAAGAACATTAAATGTTGCACATATTGCAACTTAACAATAATGCTAGCGACTGTTTTCTGCCACTTTCATAAATCCACTTCCATTTTGCATTGCACAAAGCTCATTTAGCAACAATATTGATCATTCAATGCGCCGTCTTCCTCCCCTTCGTGCCCTAGAGGCCTTCATCCGCGTGGCCCGCCTTGGGTCCTCGAAAGCTGCGGCCGCCGAACTGGCGCTGTCGGCCCCGGCGCTCAGCCGGCGAATCAAGTCGCTGGAAGACCATATCGGCAAGCCGCTGTTCGAACGGCGGAACCAGTCGATGGTGCTGAACGAGGATGGCCAGACGTTGCTGAAAGCGGTTGCCCCGGCCATGGAAACCATTGGTGAAGCGGTCGACCAGATGACGGTCACAGGCGGCGACATGCGGCTGCGCCTCGGCGTGCTGGCGCTGTTCGGAGCAACCCGCCTGCTGCCGCGGCTTCCGGAACTCAAGAAACTCTATCCCAAGCTGCATATTGACGTGGACACCTCCGCCCATGCCGAAAATATGCTGGGCGAAGCCGTGGATGCGGCGATCATCATCAGCGACCATGTCGATCCCAATCTCTATTCGATGAAACTGGACAGCAACAAGGTTTACGCAATCGCGTCGGCAGAATTGGTCAAGGGACCGAATGCGATCAAGCATCCGGAGGACCTGAAGAATCACAATATCCTGATCCACAGCAACATGACCCGGGCCTTTGACCAGTGGAAGCAGGCGGTGGGATTACCCGATCTGCAGCCAGCCGGGATTGACCATCTCGACAGCGGCGCGCTGATGCTGGAAGCTGCGGCGCAGGGACTCGGCATCGCGATCATGCACGGCGGGCATTTTTCCGATGCCAATGATCCGCGCCTGGTCCGGCTGTTCGACCATCAGGTCGACAGCCCGTACAGCTATTGGTTCGTCTGCCGCAAACGGGACATGAAAAACCGCGCGGTCCGGATCTTCCACGACTGGGTAGCGCAGGCGGGTCTCTAGACCCTATTTAGTCGCGCAGGTCGGGATCCAGCACCAGGTCGTCGTCCAGCTGGACGCCGAAGCTGTTCAGCATCATCGACACCTGGCTATATTGACCGACCGTCATCACCAGATCCATGCGCTGCTTTTCGGTCAGGTCGGCGAGCGCTGACCAGGTCGCATCCGCGACATGGCCGTCGCCGGTCAACTCGTCCGTCGCCTGCAGCATCGCCCGTTCCAGCGAAGTCCAGCCCGGCGCATCCGGTCCGGCCTTGATCCGCTCGATCTCTTCCTCGGTCAGGCCGCAGTCCTTGCCGATCCGGACATGCTGCGCCCATTCATAGCCCGACTTCCAGTTGAAGCCGGTGCGCAGGATGATGATCTCGCGTTCGCGCGGCGCCAGGTCATTATGGTCGGACAGGATATAGCCACCCCACCACATGAACGCCTTATAGGCCTTTGGCGCCTTGATCAGCGTCCGGAAGATATTGAGGATCCTGCCGGACTGGAAACGCTCGCCCAGCATCGCCCGGCTCTTCTCGTCGAGTTCCGATTCGGCGAGCGGGGCGATCCTGGGTTTGTCGAGACGCATGTTGGCTGATCAGCC
>Ga0209643_1001095_pt1 | contig 29210 bp, 21 predicted proteins | sample AutmiccBRH37_all_FD_187383 | JGI IMG/M metagenome (GOLD analysis project Ga0209643, IMG submission 187383) | Deep subsurface microbial communities from Mt. Terri, Switzerland - Autotrophic microbial communities BRH/37_all (SPAdes) (version 2) | ecosystem: Environmental > Aquatic > Deep...
AATTCTCCAATAAACGGAATTGTGAAAGATAGCATTCCCACGCCATCAAAAAGAATACTTAACAATAGCAGTTTGTACTTATTAGACATCATTAATTATTTTTCATATCAATACAATTAAAATAAGTTTAAAATTTGGGCGTTCCCCGCCAGCTGGCGGGTCGGGCGTTACGTTACAATCTTTTTTTCGAAAAAACTCAAAAAAGTATTTTCACTTCACTCCCTAACGCAAATCGAATTACAGCTGAAAATTATTGCTATTTAATGGTTCCTTTTTTTATTCAAAAAATACACTAAAAACCAGTTATTTTTTTAACTTATCCTTATATTTTTTAATGAATTTATCCAATTTCGGATTGATGACTGCCACGCAATAACCTTGATTTTTATTGTTATTGTAATAATTTTGATGGTATGCTTCCGCTTCATAAAAAGCATCAAATGCAGTAATTTCAGTAACGATTTTTTTATCAAAAACTTTGGCGTCGGTCAACGATTTAATAAATGCTTCCGCAACTTCTTTTTGTGCTGCTGAATGGTAAAATATGGCGGATCGGTATTGGGTGCCAACATCATAACCCTGTCTGTTTAAAGTTGTTGGATCGTGCGTGGCAAAAAACACCTCCAAAATTTCCTGAAAAGTGATTACTGAAGGATTAAATTGAATTTGTATCACCTCCGCATGGCCTGTTTCGCCTGAAGTGACTTCATTGTATGCAGGATTTTTAACTTTTCCCCCTGAATATCCCGATGTTACTTTTTCCACGCCGTTCAATCGCTGAAAAATGGCTTCAGTACACCAAAAACAACCGTTTGCCAACGTGGCGATTTCTAATTTATCTGACATTTTCGATTTTTTTGTTAGTATGGATTGTGCATCAACATTTATTGTTGCAAAAACCAGAAATATTAATATTATTTTTTTCACTCCTTTATCTATTTTTAAATAAGTCGGAATTGTTTGATATAATTACATACCGCTTGGAATTAATTTTCTTGGAAACTGCACCAAACTTTCCGCGCCATTTGCTCCTACACTAACCACGCCAAATAAAAAATTATCAATAACTATATTCTTTAAAGTGTAATCAGTCGTTTTGCCCACAAATCGGCTGTATTGCCATTGCGGCGAAGTGGTGTCTCTCCAATATATTTTATAGCCAATGCTGTTTTTATCGGCAACATCATCCCACTTTAAACGGGTTGAGGGCTCCACAGCGCCAGCAATCATCACATTTTTTGGTTCTAATGGCGCTGCCGCCAAAGAAGCCAATGTTAAGCAATTGACCGCAGTTAATTTTGCGGCATAGTCAAAATTTACGCCTTTGAGCACATCTCCAAATTCAATGCCGTTTTCAGTTCTGAGATCCTGGTGTTGGCGGTTGTAATTTTCGTGTGTTTCCATAATTCTGACTCCCGTAAAACCTTCATCATTAAAAGGACGGTGATGTCCTCCGCGCCCAAATCTGTCCAGTCTGTAAATCATTATCGCGTCTAAATTGGTCATATATTTTTCTGTGAGTTTGTCAATATAACGCGCCAATTGTCGGGAAGTCCCGTCTACTTCACCGCCGTAAAAGCGCATACTGTTGCGCTCTTTTTCAGTGGTTTGTACAGAAATGGCTTCAGAAAAAACCCTGAAAGTACTGTTGTCAATAACACCGTCAATTCCCTCAATATTTCCAATCATATCATTGTTTAAAACAGCGATAATGTCCCAATTATTTTCTTTTGCATATTTTGCCATAATTTTACCGCCGTACAAACCTTGTTCTTCACCCGACAAACCAACATAAATAATTGAAACAGGAAATTTATATTTGCTCAAAACACGTGCAGCTTCAATGGTTCCGGCCAATCCGGTTGCGTTGTCGTTTGCGCCGGGTGAATCTGACATAAAATTATTGGAATCAGAAACCCGGGAATCAATATCGCCCGACATAATTACATAACGGTTTGGGTACGTTGTTCCGCGTTGAATTGCCATCACATTCACCACTTTGGTGTCTGTAACAATGCGGCTTCCGTCGGCTTTCACCAAATCACCCAAATAACTTACTTCCAAACAGTTATTGCAATTTTTAGACACTTCATCAAAACTTGATTTAACCCAACGGCGTGCAGCGCCAATTCCTCTTGTTTTAGAAATAGTGTCGGACAACGTGTGACGTGTTCCAAAACTTACTAATTTTATGATGTCTTTTTCGATGCGTTCCGCAGAAGGTTCCACAGCAATTTCAGACAATATTTTTTCTATTTCAGATTGCGAAAATCCGTTGGTGCTGATGGCCAAAAAAAGCACAATTATTGTAAATTTTAATGTTTTCATTTTTATACCAGATTATATTTTTAAAAATACTTAACTAATGTTTGCTATTTTAAACTATAAAATTCAATCGAATTTTGCATTTAACCGCTAAGAACGCAAAGATTTTACGCAAAGGTCGCAATACAATTTGCTTTAATGATTGCCCTTCGACTCCCCTCAGGATAAACAAATTCATTATATGGGTTTTTCACCCATAAAAAGATTGCAATAAAAAGCCTGACCCTTGTGGTAACACCAAAATAGTGATTATTTACTTTTGTCTTTATAATTTGTTGTTTTGATTAAATATTCTCTAAAGTGCTTACCAGCATTTCAAGCATTTCTTCGGTAAAATCTAAATGGGTAACCATGCGCAATTTACCTTGTCCCATAGAAATCAATGAAATTCCGGCTTTTTTTAAACGGTTCACAAAATCTTCTTCATTGATGGAATCGATCACGTTAAAAATAACGATATTGGTTTCAATAGGCTCCACATATTTAACCAATTTACAATTTTGAAGCGCAACGCCAATCACTTTAGCGCGGGTATGGTCGATTGCCAAACGGTCGATATGATTGTCCAACGCATAAATTCCGGCAGCCGCCAAATAGCCGACCTGACGCATAGCGCCACCAAACAATTTTCGAATTCTTAAGGCTTTTTCGATATGGAGTTTAGAACCTAACAACACAGAACCAACCGGAGCGCCCAAACCTTTGGACAAACAAACCGAAATGGTATCAAATATTTCTCCGTATTGTTTCGGTGTTTCATTTTTAGCGACCAAAGCATTAAATATGCGGGCTCCATCCATATGAAATGCTAAATTATGCGCGGTGCAAATTTTCTTTATTTTCAATAACTCTTCATAATCCCAACAAGCGCCGCCACCTTTATTGGTGGTGTTTTCAATAACCGTTAACCTGGACCAAGGAACATGAATATCAATTCTCCCAGAAACGGCCTCAAGCAATTGATTTGCGGTAAACATTCCGCGATCGCCATCAATTAAATGTGAGGTAACTCCGGAATTGGCTGCAGCGCCGCCACCTTCAAAATTATAGACATGTGCCCATTTATCGCAAAACATTTTATCGCCGGACTGCGTGTGAAGTTTAATCGCAGTTTGGTTTGCCATGGTGCCCGAGGGAAAAAATAAGGCATCTTCCATGCCAAACATTTTTGCAATTTTTACCTGTAATTTATTGACTGTTGGGTCGGTTTTAAAAACATCGTCACCAACTTCGGCCTCCATCATTGCTTTTAGCATTCCTTTGGTGGGCTTGGTAACGGTGTCGCTTATTAAATTTATTTGCATGATTTAAGTTTGAGATTTATTAATTTATATTGAATATGTACACATTTAGAAACTATAATCACAGCCCAAACTTCCGATGGGGGAACCATCAGGTATTTTTGGTATTGATTCCATTTTAAACTGGTTTGGCGATTTTAAAAAATTATCAATCATATTGGCATAACCAATACCATACATTAAATTTATTCCTTTCAAATTGGAATTTTTCAACCAATTTCTTAGTTCATTTACTTTTGACAATGCGATTGAATTTGCCTGAAAACTCGCTTTGTTGTTACAGGCCAAATTTAATAATTGTTGTAAAACCACATTATTTATACTTTGCTGAATTTCATTATCATAATTGTTTGAATGATTCTTTTTAAATGTTGAATCAATCACATAATCTATCAATTCATTTAAACCTAACTGATTGTTAAATAATGCTTTTTGCTGAACCATTCTAGAGGCTCTTTCCGGATGAAATAACAATTCCACAACTAGTTCGGCAGCTGTTGACGCGGCATTTAAAGCATCAAAAGCAACACCGTTTTCTGAACTAAATGTTTCCCTTCCTCTCTCATAACCATAAGCTCTTGGAGGAAATAACGCAACAATTTCTGAAGGAATCTTTAAAGTTTCCACACTAAATGAATTCAGTAAACTTTGTAATGCTTCTCGCTCAATTTTTGGATCTATTGGTTTAACAATAGTTTGTCCATCGCCTTTAACTGCATAAGAATATTCCATCCCTCCAATCATTTTAGCGGCAGCTTCTGCTTGATATCTATGAAAAAAATAGAGCGGAACAAAAACATCTTCCAAAACCGTATAAGGTTCATTATCTTTAATATTATTGGCAGAAAAATTACTGATTGCTATTGCCCTTATTTTTAAAATTCTCTCTAATTCCTTTGCCGGATCAGTTCCGTTATCCCATAGATGAGCATATATATGAGCGCCACCCGGAGCACGTGTATCACTATCGGTTATAAATTTTAATCCTTTGTCAATGGAAATTTGAATTATTTCATTTAGAGCTGATTGTTCGTCAATTTGCTTAGGAAAATCCTGATAAGAATATGCAACAATAGCTTTATCCCACTCCCCGACTCCCGTTGAATAAGCCTGCGACAAATCTATATTTCCATCGGTTAATTTCACAAACGGGTGTGGATAATCCATTACAGAAGCCCTGTTATTGTAACTTGATGCAAAATTGTGGGTAAAACCAAGCGTATGACCAATTTCATGGGTTGATAATTGTCTAATTCTTGCTAAGGCCATTTGTAACAATGGATTTTTATCTCCCATTTTCTCAGTTACACCAAGCAGAGCCTGAGCAATTAAATAATCTTGACGAATTCTTAAAGAGCCCAAACTAACATGCCCCTTTAATATTTCACCGGTTCTGGGATCAACAATGGTTGCGCCATAAGACCAACCCCTGGTAGATCTATGAACCCATTGAATTACATTGTAGCGAATATCTAATGGATCAACTCCCTCCGGCAAAATTTTAATTTGAAAAGCATCTTTATAGCCAATAGATTCGAATGCTTCATTCCACCAGCTTCCCCCCTCTAACAACGCAGATTTAACAGGTTCCGGAGCTCCTCGGTCCAAATAATAAATTATTGGTTCTTTAGGTTCACTTATAGCCAATTCAGGATTTTTTTTCTCTAATCTGTGTCTAATTATAAATTGCTTTTTAATTGATGATTCAATAGGAGTTGCGTAATCTAAATAAGAAATGCCATTAGAACCGGAACGTGTATCAAAATGTCTTTTTTTATAATTATGGTCGGGCAATTCAATAAATGAGTGATGTTGACGAACAGTTATCAAAGAAGAATTTGGCGCCACACTTTTAATATACTCCCCTTCTGCATCTCCTTGAAAGGTTAACAAGGTTTCAAATTCAACATTTTTTGGAAAAGCTTTGGTTCGTTCCAAATAAAAAGCACTTTTACTTAAATCTAATTTATATGTTCCTTGTTTAGTATCTTTTAATCTTTTTAAAACTCCGTGCGCATCACCCAAAAAAAACGAAGAAACATCAATTAAAAAGTGCTCATTCTGTTGCTCTTCTATAGGAAATCCAAATAAAACCGATTGTGCAAAAGCTTCTTCCACAGATTTTATTTCTTCAATATTAGCAGTTATTGCCCTATAATTTAAATTGGGCTGAATTAACAATAATTTATTCCCGGCTTTTATAAACTTAACAACGGCTGTTTCTCCCAATTGTCCTCTATCTAACCCAATATCATTAGAGCCAACACCTGCCGCAAGAGCATTTACATATAAAAATTCTTCATTTAACTTATTAACTTCTAAATATATTTTATCTGATGAAACGTCATAATAAAAATTGAAATAGCCTTTATAATGTTCCATTCCCTTAGTTTTCTGAAAATTTTGAGCTCCTGCATTTTGGAAAAACACGACGACAATAAAATATAATAAATACCTCATAAATTTAATTTTTATAAAATCTGCAATTTTACATTAAATCCATAATTTCAGTCTTTTCAGAAGAAAAAAGATTTTACCAAAAATACCTAATTAGTTTGATTGAAATATAGCGAATCAAATTTATTTGCAAAGTTTAAAAATGAAAAGGTATTTTTGTAGTTCTAAATAAAATAATGATCACAGACGAGCATATCAATAAATTACAGGAACGCATCAGCAGGTTAAAAACATACCTTGAAATTGACAAGAAAGCCATTGAAATTTCGAATGAGGAAGAACTGACTGCAAATCCGGCTTTTTGGAATAATCCGAAAGAGGCTGAAATTGTCATGAGAAACCTTCGATTCAAAAAAAAATGGGTGGAGGATTTTGAGCAAATATTGACCAATTTTGATGAAGTTTCCGTTTTACTCGATTTTTATGCGGAAGGCGAAGTGAGCGATAAGGAAGTTGAACAGCAATATGAAACCACAATTTCTTTGCTGGAAGATCTGGAATTTAAAAATATGTTGTCTGATGAAGGCGATAATTTAAGCGCTGTGCTGCAAATTACCGCAGGAGCGGGCGGTACGGAAAGTTGTGATTGGGCGCAAATGTTGATGCGTATGTATTTAATGTGGGCAGAAAGCAAAAAATATAAAGTCAAAGAACTGAATTTTCAGGAAGGCGATGTCGCCGGAATTAAAACAGTCACCATAGAAATTGAAGGTGAATTTGCTTTTGGTTATTTAAAAGGAGAAAACGGGGTGCACAGATTGGTTCGGATTTCGCCATTTGACAGCAATGCAAAACGCCATACTTCATTTGCATCGGTGTATGTTTATCCATTGGTTGATGACAGTATTGAAATAGAAATTAATCCTGCTGATATTGAAATTATAACTTCACGCTCCAGTGGTGCGGGAGGCCAAAATGTGAATAAAGTAGAAACAAAAGTGCAACTTACCCATAAGCCAACCGGCATTCAATTATCCTGTTCTGAAACACGCTCTCAACATGAAAACAGGGAACGCGCCCTTCAAATGCTAAAATCGCAATTGTATGAAATTGAATTAAAAAAACAACAAGAAGCCAGAAGCGATATTGAAGCCGGAAAAATGAAAATTGAATTTGGGTCGCAAATCAGAAACTATGTTTTGCATCCTTATAAATTGGTGAAAGATGTGAGAACCGGCTATGAAACAGGAAATGCAGAAGCTGTTTTAAACGGCAATTTAGACGGTTTTATAAAAGCCTATTTAATGCAACAAGGACAAAAAGAAACTAAAAATGAAATGTAATATTGATACCATTATCTTCGATTTAGGAGGCGTGTTGGTGGACTGGAAACCTGAATATTTGTACAGAAAAGTGTTTAACGGCAACGAGAAAAAAGTGCAATGGTTTTTAAACAATGTATGCACAAGTTCTTGGAATGCAGAACAAGATGGCGGCAGAACCATTGAAGAAGGCGAAGCTTTAAAAATTGCCGAATTTCCCGAACACGAAGATTTAATTCGCTTGTACTACAACCAATGGCACCAAATGTTTTCTGGACCCATTGATGAAAATGTTGCATTGTTCAAATCCTTAAAGGCCTCAGGGAATTATAAAATTTATGCGCTCACAAACTGGAGCGCCGAAAAATGGGAATTGGCATTGGAATTGTTTCCGTTCTTTCAATATTTTGATGGCGTGGTTGTTTCCGGAAAAGAAAAAATGCGAAAACCATATCCAAAAATTTATGAATTAATTCTTAATCGATTTCAAATAAATCCAGAAAAAACTATTTTTATTGATGACAATGAGGAAAATGTGATCGCTGCAAAAGCTTTAAATTTACACGGAATTCATTACAAATCGACGCAACAACTGCTGAAAGAATTTCATTCCTTTAAACTGATATTCTAATATTTTGATATTTATTCTAAGTTTTCCATAACAAACCGCAATTTTCATTGGATAAAGTGTTGTTTATTGACATTAATGTGTATTTTTACCTTTATGAAAAACGATGCTAATCGTTAAATTAACGATTAAAAAAGCTATGAATTTTAAAATAAGTTATTTTCTATGAGAACACTATTATTAGCGCTAATAATATTAACCCCATTACTCAGTTTTAGCCAATCGAATAATAACCCCACTTACACCATATCTGGCAAAATAATTGACGCTACCACAAAAAAACCTTTGGAAGACGCCACCATTATTTTTAAAAGCATCGATTCCAATCTCATAAAATTTGGAGGAATTACCAACCAAAAGGGGAATTTTTCCATTGATGTTGAACAAGAAACCTATCGCGTTTCTGTGGAATTTAATTCCTATGAAACAAAAATTCTGAACATTTCCGAAATAAATCGAAATTTAAATTTAGGCGTGATTGAATTGGAGTTGGATACTCAAATATTAAATGAAGTTGAAATTGTTGGCGGTAAGAAAACTGTGGACATTAAATCCAATAAAATTGTGTTTAATGTGGATAAAAACGTGGCATCAAATAGTGGTGTAGCCACAGATATTTTAAACAACATTCCGTCCGTAAGCGTTGACCCAGATGGCGGTATCACTGTGCAAGGCCAAGGAAGCGTGCAAGTGATGATTAATGGCAAAATTTCATCCTTGTCCAAAACTGCGGCTTTAAAATCTTTGCCGGCAGGTTCCATTGAAAAAATTGAAGTCATATCAAACCCTGGCGCAAAGTACGATGCCTCTGCGTTAAGGATTATCAATATCATTCTAAAAAAGGGAAAAGACGAAGGTTTAAACGCATCTTTAACCGCAACAGGCGGTTATAAAGATTATTACGGCGGATTAATTACTTTAAACAATAAATCCAAAAACCTAAACTTCTTTATCAATACTTCTTTTAATCACAACAATCCGGTTACCGAAGCATCTTATGAAAATGAATATTTTGCGAACAATGTCACAACGTCATTTTTGAATGAAAACAGCGAATTTAACAGTAAAAAAGATGCTTTTTATGGAACTATAGGTGCCGATTTCTATTTATCTCAAAGTACAACGCTTTCAACAAGCGTTAATTTTCAAAATATCATTAACAAAAATAACACATTTACGTCTTCAAATATTTTTAATGCCTCAAAAGTACTTACAGCAACCAATAACAGAACACATAATGGAAAATTGGATAATGAATTGTTTGAATTTGTGGTTGATTTTGAACACAATTTTAAAAAAGAAGGCCAGCAGCTAACTTCCAGCATTTTATATTCTAAAGATACCGATGCCATTGGCAATGAAATCTCAAACACAAATGCAGCATTCACCAACGAAACCTATACCGAAAAAAACAAACTACAGAACACTTCGTTTGAAATAAATTTCACCAATCCAATCGGTAAAACTTCTGCCTTTTATGTAGGTTATAAAGGAAATATTGGAAAAGTGCCTTTTAGGTATTCCAGCATTACTGAAGATCGCAATATTGATTATTCCGAAAATTTGAACGCCGTGTATGTTGAATTTGAAAATGAAGGTGATAAATTTTATTATGGATTGGGCATCAGGGCTGAATTTTTGGAATTGAAAGCCGATTATTTATATTTAAACACCACCCAAATAAACAATTTTGATAAAATTTTTCCAACTGTTTATTTAAAATATACACTAAGCGATTCAAAAAGTTTAAGCTTAAGTTATTCCAAAAAAATGAATTCACCGCTTTATAGCCAACTTCAGCCTTTTGAGCAAAAATATAGCGAGACATCCTCTTATATTGGAAATCCGGCCTTAAACCCAATTTATATTGATGCCTCAAATTTAGGATATCTGTACAATGGCAATAAAATCATGTTTTCATCCTCCTTGTTTTTTCAGAGGTTTAATAATTATTGGGAAAATGTGACCTATGAAACCGGCGAACAAATAAATGGGATAAATCAAATTATCACGACTCCGGTTAATGTTGGGAAAGTAGATTATTATGGTATCGATATGACCACAAATTATAAACCTGCAAAAATTTTAAGCTTTACCGGAAATATAAATCTTTACAATTTTGACCAATCCGGAATTTATGAAACGGTAAATTTAGCCAATGAAACCATTGTTAAAAATTACAATCACGCAAGCTTTAATGGTTCTTTCAGTTTATTGACACAATTAAAAATACCCAAAGCATTTGATTTTCAGGTAAATGCAAAACATTTTTTAATATCCAAAGGCGCCTATTCAACGAGAAAAGAATTTACCTATGCTAGCGCCGCTATCAATAAAGACTTTTCTAATAATGATGCTTCCATCAGTTTAACGGTTAATGATATTTTTAAATCAAATAAAACAGCCAGAGACCGATTTGACACTAATTATTTCTCAAAAAGTTTGATAGAAGATAAATACCGAACCATTTTGCTTTCTTTTACTTACCGATTTAACCAAAGCAAAAAGGACCGAAGAATTGATTTTGATAAAAAAGAAATCAAACCAAATTACTAATTGTTATTTTTGGACAAAATAAATTATGAAAATTTATCACAATCCGCGTTGCGGAAAAAGCCGGGAAGGTTTGGCTATTTTGCAGGAATCTAAACTGACATTTGAAATTGTCAATTATCTGGAAAATCCGCTTTCAACAGCCGAATTAACTGATATTATAAAATTATTGGGCAATACTACCATTGATTTGGTTCGAAAAAATGAAGTCATCTGGAAAGAAAATTACAAAGGTAAAATCCTGTCGGATTCAGAAATCATCGCTGCAATGATTCAAAATCCAAAACTCATTGAAAGACCTATCGTTATTAACAATAATAAAGCTGTGATAGGACGTCCGCCCGAACTGATAAAATCCATTTTATAAATTTTATGAGTTTCTTAACACTTTCAGATGATTAATAATTTAAACAGACTTTATTCTTTATTTAGCGTTTTTGTTTTTAATATATTTATAATCAATCGTTTATAAATTGCATAAATGCCAAATATTTAATACTGAATTTTTTCAATACGCTTCACAGTCGTTAACACTAGTTAACATAAAAGTAATTGGGCAACTAGTATCTTTGCTTCACAAAATAACCAACAAATCATAAATGAAAAAAATTGTATTTCTATTTATATTAAGTATCATCACTTTAAGTTTAGGAGCAGCAAATACCGATCCTCTTGAAAAAATTAGTTTAACCGGAAAAGTAATTGATAAGGACACCAAACAGCCTTTAGAATATGCCACCATCGTTATCAAATCTTTAGATGGCAAAATCATAACTGGCGGAATTACAGATACTAAAGGAGAATTTAACATTCAAGTTGTAAAAGGTGTTTATGATATTTCCATTGAATTTATTTCCTTTAAAACAAAAACATTCAAAAGCAAAGAAATTTCCGGAAATACCGATTTAGGAACAATTACTTTGGAAGTTGATGCCCAAACCTTAAATGAAGTTGTGGTGGTTGCCGAGAAAAGCACCGTAGAAATTAGACTGGACAAAAAAATATACAACGTTGGTAAAGATATGACCGTAAAAGGCGGAACTGCAAGCGATGTTTTGGACAATGTGCCTTCAGTTTCTGTAGATGTGGAAGGAAAAGTTAGTTTGAGAGGCAATGAAAACGTGCGGATTTTAATCAATGGAAAACCTTCCGGTTTGGTTGGAATGAGCAGCACAGACGCCTTACGTCAATTGCCGGCAGACGCCATTGAAAAAGTGGAAGTTATTACAAGTCCGTCTGCGCGTTACGATGCAGAAGGAACTGCAGGTATCTTAAATATTATCCTTAGAAAAGGCAAAGCGAATGGATTTAATGGTTCTGTTTCTGCTTCCGCAGGAATTCCAGATAATTATGGTTTAGCGGCCAATTTAAATTATAGAACAAACAAAGCGAATTTTTTTGGAAGCGGTGGCTATAATTACAGAAATGCTCCCGGAAACTCAAAAAGCGATGTGACCTATTTAAACCCTTCTGGATTCACGCCAGACTATAGAAATGAAAGAAGGGAATATGATCGAAAAAATGACGGCTACAATGCCCGATTTGGGACAGAATATTTTTTGACAGATAAAACATCTTTGACCGGAACCATTTTATATCGTGAATCTGATGGTGAAGATATTTCAACAAATATAAGTAAGGAATATGATGAAAATAAAATATTGACAGGTACTGGTTATAGGGTTGAAGTTGAAAATGAAATAGACAAAACCACAGAATATTCTTTCAACTTTATGCACGATTTTGATAAAAACGGACATAAATTAACGTTAGATTTTCAATATGAAGAAAGCATTGAAAATAATAGCGCATTAATTTCCGACACGAATCCAGAAAGAAATTCAACCGATAATAACTCAAAAGATGTATTAATTAAAGGTGATTATGTTTTACCAATTGGCGAAAATTCTCAATTTGAATTTGGCTTTAACACCAATTTAAATAAATTATCATCTGATTATTTGGTTGAAGAATATGATTCATCAACAAACCAATTCGTAAATAAAACCAATTTTTCAAACAACTTAGATTTTGAGCAAAATATTTATTCCCTTTATTCTCAATACGGAAATAAAGTAAATAAATTTTCATATTTATTGGGTTTAAGAATGGAAAACACCGACAGGAAAATTAATCTTCTTCAAACCAATGAAAATTATGACAAAAATTGGACTGAATTTTTTCCAACCGTTAATTTAGGCTTGGAATTTAGCGAAGGAGAAAGCCTTACATTGGGTTACAGCAGAAGATTACGACGTCCTGGTCACTGGTTTTTAAATCCTTTTGAATCACGTACCAGCCTAACATTTATCAGAAAAGGCAATGTTAATTTAGACCCTACATACACCAATTCCTTTGATTTAGGTTATCTAAAAAAATGGGAAAAATTAACGTTGAACTCTTCCCTTTATTACCAACATGCCATTAACAATATTGAAATGGCGCAAAATGATGAAATTAGAGAGGTTAATGGCGTTCCTACCCCAGTAATAATAATGAACCCAATAAATTTGAGTTCACAAGATCGTTATGGTTTTGAATTTACGGCCAATTACAATCCAATTAAATGGTGGAAAATCACCAATAGTTTCAACTTTTTTAAATCGGTGACCGATGGAGATTTCAATGGCGTAAATTATGATAAAGAAAATGTAAGTTGGTTTACCAGATTGGAATCACGGATTTCTTTACCTGGCGGCATAGATTGGCAAACCAGCGGTATGTATATGGGTCCTTCAGAATCTGCAACAGCCAAAATAAAAGGAATGTACAATGTAAATTTGGCCTTCAGCAAAGACATTTTAAAAGAAAAAGGAACACTCGCCTTAAATGTCAGCGATTTATTTAATTCAAGAAAACGAAATTCAACCAATTATTCTCCATCAATCTCTTCTCCTACTACAATTTCAGTAAATGAATTTCAATGGAGACAAAGACAGGTAATGTTGAATTTTACGTATAGATTTAACGAGAAAAAGAAACCGCAAAGACAGCAAAGAGAAGAAAATGGCGGTGAAGAAGGAATGTTTTAAATCTTAAAACATTCACTATAAAACACAAAAAAAGGCAATTTTTCAATTGCCTTTTTTTATATATTTTTTTAAAATATTATTCTTTTCTCGTTGCCGCTTTATCTTCTTTTCTGTATTTCCAAGATTCTTTAAAATACCCGAATAACCAATAAGGCACCACAAAGGTTATTAAAAAAATCATTAACCAAAACCCTATCGTAAAAATGGTTAAGAAAACTAAAAATCCTGAAAATTGCGATAAATCCATAACTTTTTAAGGTTGTTTTTTAATAATTACAAAAATAGTGTTTATTTTTAATTTATCACAAAAATTTTATTTTTTTATAGTTAAAAAAACAGCGCCTTATTTAACAAAAAAAGAGACCAAACAAAGTTATAGTGTCTTTAATTTATAAATCTTGTTTTATAGACTATTTAAATTCTGCGAAGAAATCATTCCCCTTATCATCTACCAATAAGAATGCAGGAAAGTTTTCAATCCTAATCTTACGAACCGCTTCCATTCCTAATTCTGGGAAATCAACCACTTCAACAGATTTAATACTTTCTTTTGCTAAAATTGCTGCTGGTCCTCCAATAGAACCAAGGTAAAAACCACCATTTGCTTTACAAGCATCTGTTACTTGCTGTGAGCGGTTACCTTTTGCCACCATCACCATACTGCCACCAACTTTTTGAAAAGCATCTACATAAGGATCCATACGACCTGCTGTTGTTGGCCCAAAGCTACCAGAAGCCATTCCTTTAGGTGTTTTTGCCGGTCCTGCATAATATACAGGATGGTCTTTAAAGTATTGTGGCATTTCTTCACCATTTGCCATCATTTCACTAATTCTTGCGTGTGCCATATCACGAGCAACAATTAATGTTCCTCTTAGGTTGAAACGTGTTTTTACAGGATATTTTGAAAGTTCCTCACGTATTTTATCCATTGGTTGATCCAAATCTAACTCAATAGCATCCTTTAAATGCGGTGCTTCTTTTGGTAAGAATTGTCCTGGATTTTTTTCTAATTCTTCAAGAAAAATACCTTCTTCAGTAATTTTACCTTTCACATTGCGATCGGCACTGCAACTTACACCCAAACCTACAGGACAAGATGCGGCATGACGCGGCAAACGAATAACACGTACATCGTGCACAAAATATTTACCGCCAAATTGAGCTCCCACTCCACATTCTTGACAAATCTTTGTGATTTTTTCTTCCCATTCAAGGTCACGAAAAGCTTGACCGCCATCGTTACCTTCAGTTGGTAAGTGATCCAGATAACCTGCAGATGCCTTCTTTACAGTTGCTAAGTTAGCTTCAGCAGAGGTTCCGCCAACTACAAATGCTAAATGGTAAGGAGGACATGCTGAAGTTCCTAAATCCATAATATGTTGCTTAACAAATTTGGTTAAGTTTTCTTCAGTTAATAAAGACTTGGTCATTTGATACAAGTAGGTTTTATTGGCTGAACCACCACCTTTTGTTATAAATAAGAATTCATATTTATTACCTGTTGCGCTATAAATATCAATTTGAGCAGGAAGGTTATTTCCCGAATTTTTCTCTTCTAACATTGTTAGAGGAACAATTTGGGAAAATCGAAGATTATCCGTTTGAAAAGTATTAAACACTCCTTTAGAAATGTATTCTGCATCATCAACACCTGTGTATACATCTTCCCCTTTTTTAGCCATACAAATTGCGGTACCTGTATCTTGGCAAGTTGGCAATTCGCCAGCGGCCGTAACCATTTGATTTAACAACATCGTATAAGCAACAAAACGGTCGTTATCTGTAGCTTCCGGATCTTTAAGAATCGTCTCTAATTTTTTTAAGTGAGAAGCGCGCAGGTAAAACGATACATCATGATATGCTGCTTGTGAAAGTAACTCAAGACCTTCTGGCGCTACTTTTAAAATTTTTCGCCCATCAAAATCTACTACAGAAACGTGATTTTTGGTTAACAAACGATACTTTGTGGTATCCTTTGTAATAGGAAACGGCTTTTGGTATTTAAATTCAGACATTTTATATAATTTTATTGTAATTCAATATTAACTCTTACAAATATACAATGGATGATGAAAATAGTAGTTAGAAAATAGGTTTATTTATTCCATTTTCTTTTGCTTAACAATAAGGATAAAAATCTTTTTAGAGTCACTTTCTTTAAGCTTTTTTAATACTTAAATAGGCAAAGTTTCATAAATGTGATTATTTGGTTGGACATTATTTTAAGATGCTAAAATTTATGCTTATATTTAAATAAAAACAAATCAAAAAAATGATAACTAACTATTTGTTCGACAGAAAAACCATTAAAATTGACAAATATGAAATATAGAATAGAAAAAGACACTATGGGAAATGTTGAAGTTCCCGCCGATAAATATTGGGGTGCCCAAACAGAACGTTCCCGAAACAATTTTAAAATTGGGCCTTCAGCTTCCATGCCTTTAGAAATTATTTACGGATTTGCTTACCTTAAAAAAGCAGCAGCCCACGCAAATTGCGATTTGGGAGTGCTTGTAGAAAAAAAACGCGATATTATTTCTGCTGTTTGCGATGAAATTTTAGAAGGAAAACACGATGACCAGTTTCCGTTGGTTATTTGGCAAACCGGCTCAGGAACACAAAGCAATATGAATGTCAATGAAGTGATTGCAAATCGCGCCCACGAAATGTTGGGAGGTATTATTGGCGAAGGTGAAAAATCAATTCAGCCTAATGACGACGTAAATAAATCACAATCGAGCAACGATACTTTCCCGACCGGAATGCATATTGCCTGTTATAAAATGGTTATGGACATTACCATTCCCGGAGTTGAAAAATTGCGCGATACGTTGAAAGCAAAATCTGAAGCGTTTAAAGATGTGGTAAAAATTGGACGTACGCATTTAATGGATGCAACGCCTTTAACGGTTGGACAAGAATTTTCTGGCTATGTTTCCCAATTGGATCACGGATTAAGAGCGTTGAGAAATACTTTGCCACATTTAGCTGAATTGGCTTTAGGTGGAACTGCAGTTGGGACCGGAATGAATACGCCAAAAGGATACGATGTTTTGGTGGCTAAAAAAATAGCGGAATTTACCGGCTTGCCTTTTATTACTGCTGAAAATAAATTTGAAGCGTTGGCTTCGCATGACGCCATTGTGGAAAGTCACGGTGCATTAAAATTATTGGCAGTTTCCTTAAACAAAATTGCGAATGACATTCGTATGATGGCTTCCGGACCACGTTCAGGTATTGGAGAATTGATTATTCCTGCAAATGAACCGGGAAGTTCCATAATGCCTGGAAAAGTGAATCCTACACAAGCGGAAGCTTTAACTATGGTTTGTGCACAAGTGATGGGTAACGATGTTGCCATTACCATTGGCGGAACTCAAGGCCATTATGAATTAAACGTTTTTAAACCAATTATGGCGGTTAACTTTTTGCAATCGGCTCGTTTACTTGGTGATGCCTGCGCCAGTTTTGATGAACACTGTGCTGTTGGTATTGAACCAAATTATTCGCGCATCACAGAATTGGTAAACAATTCGTTGATGCTGGTGACTGCTTTAAACACCAAAATTGGTTATTATAAAGCTGCTGAAATTGCCAATACCGCCCATAATAACGGAACAACTTTAAAAGAAGAAGCCGTTCGTTTGGGATATGTGACTGCGGAAGAATATGATGCTTGGGTAAAACCATCAGCAATGATTGGTACGCTTAAATAGTTTTGAATTTTGAATTTTGAGCACAAAAAAAGCATTGAAAATTTTCAATGCTTTTTTTTATGATTTATTTTTTTGATTTAATTCAATAACTCAAAAGACTGCTTGGCAATTTCAACCTCTTCGTTGGTTGGCACGATCAAAATCTTTGTTTTTGAATGTTGTGTATGAATTTCAGTAAGTTCTTTTGCCCTGATATTGTTTTTTTCTTCATCCATTTCAATTCCGAAATAGTCCATATTTGTACAAACCAGCTTTCTTATAAAACTTGAATTTTCGCCAATTCCCGCAGTGAAAATAATGGCGTCCAAACCGTTCATTGCGGCAGCATAAGCGCCAATATATTTTTTAATTCGGTACGCATTCATATCCAATGCCAACTGGCATTCCTTATTTCCTTTTTCAGCTTCCGATTCAATGTCTCTCAAATCGCTGTAGCCCGTTAAACCAAACATACCGCTTTCTTTTTGAAGCAAATTATTGACTTCATCAAGCGAATAACCTAGATTATTGACCAAATGAAAAATAATGGCGTGATCAATATCGCCGCTTCGCGTTCCCATAATCAATCCGGTAACCGGTCCGAAACCAAGCGTGTGATCTATGCTTTTTCCGTTTTTAACCGCTGTCATACTGCAGCCATTTCCCAAATGAATGGTGATTATTTTTGAATTATCAATTCCCAGATGCGCAATGGCTTTTTCAGAAACATATTTATGGCTTGTTCCGTGGAAACCATACAAACGAATGTTATTTTCGACCAAAAATTTAGTCGGAATGGCGTATTTATAAGCTTCAACCGGAATGGTTTGGTGAAACGCCGTGTCAAAAACGGCAATTTGTTTTGCATTTGGAAAAAATGATTCCGCAACAACAATGCCTTCGTAATTCGCCGGATTATGCTGTGGTGCCAAAGAAAATAATTTCTTTATTTTGTCTTTAACAACTTGATTGATAATGGTTGTGTTCGAGAAAGTACTTCCGCCGTGAACAACCCTGTGACCCACCGCCACTATTTCTGAAGTAGATTTTATAACACCCACTTTTTCATCCAATAAAAAGTTGACGACTTTTTCCAGACCAACAGTATGATTTGGAATATCCAACACCTCATCAATTTTGGTATGATTGGATTTATAATGGATTTCAGCATCTTTTGAACCAATCCTTTCCACCAATCCCGAACAAATAACTTCCTGTTCAGGCATCCTAAATAACTGGTATTTAATAGATGAACTGCCTGAATTAATAACTAATATTTTCATCTGTTAAATTTTATTTTTTAATTGGAACAGATGCTGTTCGCCATTAATTATTTCTTTATGAGTCAAAATTTGTACTGCTCGTTTCATTTAAAATCCTTGTGCTTGTATTGCTGTTAATATTACGGTATTAAAAATATCGTCTACCGTGCATCCTCTGCTTAAATCGTTTACCGGCTTGTTTAAACCCTGTAACATTGGGCCGATTGCCAATGCGCCAGTTTCTCTTTGAACTGCTTTATACGTGTTGTTTCCTGTATTTAAATCGGGAAAAATTAATACGTTTGCGCGTCCTGCCACTTCAGAATCGGGCATTTTGCTTTTTCCTATAGTGGCATCAACTGCAGCGTCATATTGAATTGGACCTTCCACTTTTAAATCTGGTCGTTTTTCCCTGACAATTTCGGTAGCTCTTCTCACTTTTTCTACATCTTCCCCTTTTCCTGAATCACCGGATGAATAAGAAAGCATTGCTATTTTTGGCTCAATTCCAAAATTTATGCTTGAATCGGCAGAAGAAATTGCAATTTCCGCCAACTGTTCAGAAGTAGGGTTTGGGTTGATGGCGCAATCACCAAAAACAGAAACTCTGTCTTCCAAACACATAAAAAAGATGGAAGAAACCACTGAAACGCCCGGTTTGGTTTTTATAAACTGCAAAGCTGGTTTGATGGTGTGCTGCGTGGTATGCGCTGCGCCGGAAACCATTCCATCTGCCAATCCTTTGTGCACCATCATCGTTCCGAAATAAGAGACATCGCCCATTAAATCCTCCGCCATATCAATGGTCAAACCTTTATCTTTTCTAAGTTCAAATAAGGTATTGCTAAAATCCTGATAATATTCAGATTCTATTGGATTGATAATTTTCACTTTATTCAAATCCAATTTCAGCCCTAAATGAAGTATTTTATTTTCAATATCGCTTTTATTGCCCAAAATTGTTAAATCAACAATATCACTTTGAACCAATCGGGTTGCAGCTGTTAAAATTCTGTCATCATTTCCTTCAGGAAGAACGATACGTTTACGCACCGTTTTTGCCCGTTTCAATAAATTATATTGAAACATTCTTGGCGTAATACCACTGCTTTTGAAGGTAATTAATTTCTCATTCAGCTTATCAAATTCAACATATTTGTCAAATGTGTTTAAAGAAATAGTAATCTTTTCTTTGTTTTCGGCATACATATGAGAACGAACCGCACCAATTTTATTGGCCACATCAAATGTTCCTTCACCAACGGATAATATTGGAACAATTTGAGACAAACCTTCTATTAATCTGATAATAGGTTCCTCAGGAAGAATTCCGCCAGTTAAAACAATACCTGAAATTGCAGGATAATTGGTCGAAATATTGGCCTGTAAAGCCCCTAAAATGATGTCGGCCCTATCGCCTGGCGTGATAATCAAACAATTTTCTTCCAACTGTTTTAAATAGTTTCGCAATTGCATTGCCCCTACTTTAAAACTTGTTGTCTGGTTATTAATAAGTTCTTTGCCAAACAAAATTTTGGCATCAATGGCTTTTGCTATTTCTTTTATGGTTGGATTGTTTAAAGCTGGTATTAGTGGAATTACATTGACAAAAACATCTTTTGGCAGGTTTTTTTCAACACCATTTTTTACAATTTCAATATTTTTTTCCTGAACTTTGTTTGCAATAACTGCCAAAACTTCCACTTCTTTTTCTCTAAATGAATCATAGGCCAAATGCAGTCCTTCAATAAATTCTTCCAAAGTTTTCCCAACACCGCTTGATACGATAATTGCCGGAATTCCCAAATTTTTTGCAATTAAAATGTTCGCATCCAATTCAATGGCCATTCCTTCTCCAGAAAAGTCAGAGCCTTCAACCAACATAAAATCATTTTTTTCTTCTAAGGCTTTGTATTTTGATATGATTGTGTCGAATATCTCGCCTTCTTTCCCATTATTCCGCATATTTATAAATTCGCTGCGCGTAAAAGCATAAGCATCATTTGGATTGATGTCCAATTGAAAATGGGAAATAATGGTATTGATATGGTTGTCTTTTTTTCCTTTCTTGACATTGTCGATAATTGGCCTAAAATAACCAACTTTTGCTGTTTTACCCAACAGCATTCTCATCAACCCTAAAGTGATGATTGACTTACCACTGTTAGCTTCACTTGTTGCTATATATATGGCTTTCTTCATTTTTTAAATTTTGTGCAAATATACGCTATTTACGTATTATTTATATGATAAATATCCTAAATAACGGCATTTTCCATAAGTTTGACTCAATATAAAAAGTCTGTTTTATCCTTTCTAAAATAGCCGTATATTTGGGCTAAGATATTATTGTAAATATGACAACGTTAATTACCAATATTAAGGAATTGCTGCAGGTTGAAAGCGTGCCGAAAAAAATGGTTTGCGGGACAGCTATGAAATTTATTCCCACCATTAAAAATGCTTTTTTATTGATTGAAAATGGGGTGATCAAAGATTTTGGCAAGATGGAAAATTTACCCATTATTTTAGCTGAAAACACCATTGATGCAAGTGGAAAAATAGTGCTTCCCGCTTGGTGCGACAGCCATACGCATATTGTTTATGCCGGAAATAGGGAACAAGAATTTATTGATCGAATAAATGGCCTTTCCTATGAAGATATTGCGAACAATGGCGGCGGAATTTTAAATTCAGCCATAAAATTGCAACAAACTTCCGAAGAAGATTTATACCAGCAATCTGCAAAAAGATTAGAAGAAGTGATGAAATTGGGCACTGGTGCCGTTGAAATAAAATCGGGTTACGGGTTGACAAAAGACGCTGAATTAAAAATGTTGCGCGTTATAAAAAAATTAAATGAAAACTATCCAATTACCATTAAATCCAATTTTTTGGCGGCTCACGCCTTGCCTTCGGAATTTAAAAACAACAAAAGCGGTTATTTAGATGTTGTGTTAAATGAAATTCTACCGGTTGTGGCAGCAGAAAATTTAGCGGAATATATTGATGTTTTTTGCGAAACGGGTTATTTCTCTGTTGATGATACCGATCGAATCCTTGAAGCCGGCGCAAAATACGGACTGATTCCGAAAATTCACGTGAATCAATTTACGGCCATTGGCGGTGTTCAGGTTGGCGTTAAACACAAAGCGCTTACAGTTGATCATTTGGAATTGATGCGCGATGAAGATATTGAAGTTTTAAAAAACACCAATACTATGCCTGTTGCATTACCGTCGTGTTCCTATTTTTTAAACATTCCTTATACGCCGGCAAGAAAAATAATTGATGCAGGTTTGCCTTTGGCCTTGGCTACCGATTACAATCCGGGCTCTACGCCATCGGGAAATATGAACTTTGTAATTTCCACAGCTTGCATTAAAATGAAAATGACTCCGGAAGAAGCCATCAATGCGGCAACAATTAATGGCGCTTATGCAATGGGACTGGAAAAAACCCACGGAAGCATTTGCAAAGGAAAAAAAGCAAATTTCATCATTACCAAAGAAATTCCAAGTTATGGATTTATCCCATACTCATTTGGAAATCAGCATATTGATAAAGTTTTTATTGAAGGAAAAGAAATTTAAACCTCTCTTTTTTTATCGTAGGGAATGCTGCTCAATATATGGTTTATGGCCACTACCCTGGCATAGGTTTTTTTGTTTGCCTTAATAATTTTCCAATCCACCACGCCTTCTTTTGTTTTGGCAAACATTTTATTTTTATAGTAGGTATAAACATCCCATAATTCTTGAGCTTTTTCATCAACCGGCGTTATTTTCCATTGTTTTAATGGATCGCCTTTTAATTCCTCGAAACGTTTTTCCTGTTCTTTTTTGGAAATGGACATATAAATTTTTACCAAATGAATCCCCGATTCCGTAATCATTCGCTCAAAATCATTTACCTGATTCATAAAAATTTCATACTCCTGTTGGGTGCAAAAACCGTTTACCGGCGCAACTACTGCCCTATTGTACCAACTTCTGTCAAAAAAAACGATTTCTCCGGCTTTTGGAAATTGAATAACATATCGCTGAAAATACCACTGGGTCCGCTCATCTTCCGTAGGTTTTGGCAAAGCCACTATGCGGTAATGACGTGGATTCATCCGCTCGGTTGCACGTCTTATTGCACCGCCTTTTCCTGCCACATCCCTGCCTTCGAAAATAATCATAATTCGTTCATTTTCTTCAATGGCCCAGGTTTGTAATCGAATCAATTCAACCTGAAGTTTTTTTAATTTATTTTCATATTTAACATAGCGAACCGCTTTCTCTAAATTATAGGGCTCTTTTGAAAATAAAGCTCTTAAACCCTTATTTGTATTAAGAATTTCAACATCTTCTGCGGTTAATTTATAAGATTTCATAATTAATCTATTTGTTTTGCTGATCGGTAATAACGCATCACAATATTTGGATCTGGAAACAATATGGTTGATGCATTTTCTTTTCCTTCATAATTAAATTGGGACAATACATATCTGATACTTTCCAAACGCGCCAATTTTTTGTCGTTTGCCTTTACGGTGATCCACGGACTGTAGCTGGTGTGTGTTCGGCTGTACATTTGTTCTTTATAATGCGTATATTGATCCCAAAGTTCCTGACTTTTTTGATCTACCGGACTAAATTTCCAACGTTTTAAAGGTGTTGCAATTCGCGCATTAAAACGGGACAATTGTTCTTCTTTTGAAATAGAAAACCAAAATTTTATCAAAACCATTCCGTCTTCATACATCATATGCTCAAATTCGGAAACCTGAACCATAAAATTTTGATATTGGGTTTCTGTGCAAAATCCCATCACAGGCTCAACAACAGCTCTATTATACCAGCTTCTGTCGAAAAATACAATCTCCCCCGTGTTTGGCATTTCTTTAATATACCGTCTAAAATACCATTGTCCACGCTCAATTTCAGTCGGTTTTGTTAAAGCCACCACATTCATGGCGCGCGGATTCAAATGCTCTGTAAACCTGCGAATATTCCCACCTTTTCCTGCGGCATCGCGTCCTTCAAAAATAATGGCCACACGCATTTTATTTTTAACAATCCACTGCTGAAGCTTCACCAATTCAATTTGTAAATTCCGCAGTTCTTCTTCATAAAACAATCGTTTTGCTACCTTATCAAAAGGAATATTTTTTTGCTTAATTAGTTTTAAAAGCTCTTGGTTTGAAGACACTCTTTCAAAATCTTCGATGGTCAATTTAGGAGTTTCTATCATTATGATCCATTTTTTCGTATGTTAAACAAATTTCGGGGTCGCTCATTGGCTGCAGTTTTGCATCAGAAGGCGAAAAATAAGGAATTCCCAGTCCCAGACCTCGCAAAATAAATAATAATCCGATGATAATCACAAAAACAGGGATAATTTTTTGAAATTTAGCACGCAAGGATACGCTCACAAAATTTCCCAACAACACCGCTGCGGTCATCATAGGAATTGTTCCAACGCCAAATAATGCCATATAAAAAGCACCCTGAACAGGATTACCTGTTGAAATTGAGCCGATTACCGCAATATAAACCAAGCCGCAAGGCAGAAAACCGTTAAAAAAACCAATTGAAAATAAGGCTTTATTGGTTTTTTTATTCAGATAAATTCCGAGATTGTATTTTACCTTGGCAATAATTTTATACAGCGGTTTTGAAAAATTATATTGATTAAAAATTGATACCGGTGTTAGGATGGCTACAATCATAATAACGCCCATTAAAATTGACAAGCGTTGCTGAAAACCTGCCAAATACAATCCCTTTCCTATAAAACCAAAAAGCAAGCCAATGATAGAATAACTCAACAATCGGCCAAAATGATATAGGAATGTTTGGAAAATTAACGATGTTTTTGATTCTCGGTTAACCGGAATAATGAATGCAATTGGCCCACACATTCCAATGCAGTGAAAACCGCCTGCCAAACCTAAAATAAGTGCAGTCCAAAGCATATTAGTACCTTAATTTTTCCTTAAACAAATAAGTGTTGCTGTTAACAGACCATTCAATTTTTACATTCCAGATTCCCTGCACCAAATTATCATCCGAAATTAAAAAGTCAGTGGAGGTTAATTTTATGGGTAGCTGAAAATCTATTTTATCGTTCGATGGTCTTTGAAATGAAATTGTTCCCGCTATTTTTTCCGGCTCAAATTCCGCAGGAAATTTAATTAACAAGCCTTCGGCAACTTTTGTTAAAGTGATATCTTGTTTTAAGGCTGCGGCTTTATTCAATTTATCAATTTCCTGTTGGTAATTCATTTCATCTTTATAATAATCATCGGAAACCAAATGATGGTCATATTCAGGCAAAAACGTGGCCTTGAATACGAAAAACATAATGAATATGATAAATGCCGACAATGCTAAAATTATGCCTGTTGGCCAACTGATTTTAAACTTCATCTGTTTACATTTTATTTTTTAGCGGTAACATCTGCTGCCTGCCTGCCGGCTGGCTGGTTCGCCATTAATCATTCTACTGTGTATCAAAATTTGTTGTGGCTCGGTTCATCTAATTAATTTTTATGGGTCCTGCAAAATTGGTGGTGGTTGCTTCAATCAGTTTCCCCTCTGAATACACCCCGATTTTTAACTTTTCATTTGACGAATTTAGGTCTTTTTTTTCAATTTCAATAAACAAGGTACCTTCCTTCAACCCTTGTTTTTCCACTTTGGAAAGTCCGCCAATCATATCAACTTTTCCGTTATGTGAAATTAATTTAATATCAATATTCTCAATATTTTTATTGGTTTTGTTAATCAATTTAAAGGTATAAACATTTTTTACGCTTGTTTCTGTAGTTTGAAATATTTGCCCCGGCAATCTTAAAATAGTGGCTTCCACATCATTTCGCAAAAACAGCATCGTAATAAGGACAACCACCAATACCGATAATAAACCTGAATAAGCTATTAAGCGCGCATTAAACTTAAATTTTTCCTTTTTTTCGATATTGTCTTCAGAAGCATAACGAATCAACCCTCGTTCATAACCAACCCTGTCCATAATTTCATCGCAAGCATCAATACAGGCGGTGCAATTGATGCATTCCAATTGCGTTCCGTTTCTGATGTCAATTCCAGTTGGACAAACCTGAACGCATTGCATACATTCAACACAATCCCCATAACCGGATTCCTCACGATTTTCACCTTTACGTACAGGTTTTCTGCCCTTTTCGCCCTCGCCTCGCACAAAATCATAAGCCACATTAATGGACTTATTGTCTAAAAGAACGCCTTGCAATCTGCCGTATGGACATACGATAATACAAACCTGTTCCCTAAACCAGGCAAAAACAAAATAGAAAACCATTGTAAAAACTAAAAGCTTTACCAAAGTCCCAATATGGTTAAAAGGACCATCGGTGATGTGATCAATTAATACATCGCTGCCAATAATATAAGCAAAAAAAACATTGGCGATGATAAATGATATCAGAAAAAAAGCAAACCATTTTGTAACGCGTTTCCTGATTTTTTCCGCATTCCAAGCTTGCTTATCGAGTTTAATTTGTTTGGTTCTGTCACCGTCAATAAAATATTCCACTTTTCTGAAAATCATTTCCATAAAAATAGTTTGCGGACAAATCCATCCACAAAAAATTCTGCCAAAAACCACGGTGAATAAAATGATAAACACTACGCTTACCAGCAATGAAATGACTAGCAAATGAAAATCTTGAGGCCAAAACGGGAATCCGAAAATATGGAATTTCCTTTCAATAACGTTAAAAAGCAAAAACTGGTTGCCGTTAATTTTAACAAATGGCGCTGCGAACATAAATGCCAATAGCACCCAACCCACCATTGTTCTATAGTTGTAAAACTTTCCTTTTGGTTTCTTCGGAAAAATAAAATATCGTTTTCCGCTTTCGTCTATGGTCCCAATGGAGTCTCTAAATTTCTCTTTATTTTCTGTTTTCATCCTAAGTTTAAAAGGCAATTCAATATTTTTTATCAATTTGTAAAATTAAGATTAATTAATCAACCTCTTGGTTACAAATGCAACAAAATAAATAAAACAGGGCATTATTTTCCAATCATATTTAAAAGCAAAAACCCTCAAAAGAGGGTTTATCATTTTAAATTTAATTCTCTCTATTATTCCGCTGGCCAAACAATATCTCCTTCTGCCGGTTTTGGCACTGCCGGCGTTGTGCCCTGCATAGAAATAATATAACTTGCCAATTGAATTCTTTCTTCTCTTGTGATGGTGCTTTCCCAAGCAATCATTCCTTTTCCTGGTCTTCCTCCATTGGTTAAGGTGTTAAATATATTTTTTACGTCACCTCCTAAGATCCATTTATTGTCGGTTAAATTTGGGCCAATACTTCCGCCTAAATCCGCCAAATGGCAAACAACACAAGTTTTTGCAGTAAACAGCTCTTTTCCTTTTGCCAAATTTTCAGCATCGGTAAAAGCAACAATGTTGGCATCATCAAATAACTGCGGATTTGCAGCTTTATAAGCTTCAATTTCAGCTTTTGCATTGGTCATTTCATCATTAAACTCGTCGGTTTGACTGTATTTATTGAAACCAAATGTCATTATTAAATAAAAAATACTGATGGCTATGGTGATGTAAAAACCAGCCAACCACCAAGGCGGCAAAACATTGTCGAGTTCCTTAATGCCATCATAATCGTGATCGAGCATAATGTCTTCTTCGGTTCCTAAATCGTGCGCTTTGGTCATAGATTTCATAAATCTCTTCCACCACGATGTATTTTCTGAATTCTTATTCATAATTATTTTCTTTACTGTTAGTGTCGTTATCTAAAGGCAATTGGCTTATTTCATCGATATTTTTTTTAGGCATTTTTATGACAATGATTAACATCGTAACAAAAACGATAAAAAACAGCAACAATGAAATTATGGGATAAATTTCGATCCCTTCCATTCCATCAAAATTATGTGATATAAATCTTAACATTCTTATTATTTTTTTAATGCAGTTGGAGCATTTGCTTTAATATCAGTTCCCAAACGCTGTAAATAGGCAATAAGCGCCACAATTTCCTTATTCTGAATATTGCTTGAGCCATAATTTTTTACATATTCAGGATCTTGCCTTAAATTATTTTCCACTTCCTTAGCCTGAGTTAACAATGCTTGTTTGGCACCACTAATTTCTTCTTCGGTATAAGGAACACCCAATGTGGCCAGTCCTCTCATTTTACTTTCCAAATTTGAGGCATTCATATCATTTTTAATTAGCCAAGAATAACGTGGCATAATGGAGCCTGGCGATGTAGAACGCGGATCTAGCATATGGTTAAAGTGCCAGTTGTCATTGTATTTTCCTCCAATTCTGTGAACGTCAGGCCCAGTTCTTCTTGAGCCCCACAAGAATGGGAAATCGTAAATAAACTCGCCAGCTTTTGAATATTCCCCGTAACGTTCAACTTCTGAACGGAATGGACGAATCATTTGAGAGTGGCAATTGTTACATCCTTCACGAATATAAATATCCCTTCCTTCCAATTCCAATGGCGTATATGGTTTTACGCTTGAAATTGTAGGTACATTTGATTTAACGAGCAACACAGGAACAATTTCAACCAAACCTCCAATTAAAATGGCGACAGTGGTTAATATGGTAAACAATACCGTTCTTCTTTCTAACCAAGTATGCCATCCTTCACCGGCAATTCTTTGTCCGCTAATTTTTTTCAAAGGCGCTGCTTCAGCCAATTCATCTTCAACAGGAGAACCTGCTTTGGCCGTTTTTATAATGTTAATTGCCAATAAAATAAATCCTGTTAAATACAGTGTACCACCAATTGCACGCATCATATACATAGGAATAACTTGCGTAACGGTCTCTAAAAAGTTACCGTAAACCAATGTTCCATCGGGATTAAATTGCTTCCACATAAATGCTTGCGTAAAGCCTGCTACATAAAGCGGAATTGCATAAAATAAAATCCCTATTGTGCCTATCCAAAAATGTGCATTTGCCAATTTTTTCGAATATAATGGAGTTTTCCAAAGTTTTTCGGCCAGCCAATAAACAATACCTGCAATCATAAAACCGTTCCAGGCCAAAGCAGCAATATGTACGTGACCAACAATCCAATCGGTATAATGTCCAATGGCATTTACATTTTTAAATGATAACATAGGTCCTTCAAAAGTGGCCATACCGTAACCTGTAATTGCAACCACAAAGAATTTTAATACCGGATTTTCCCTAACTTTATCCCAAGCGCCACGCAAGGTCAGTAATCCGTTAATCATACCTCCCCAAGACGGAAAAATTAACATTACAGAAAATACAGTTCCAAGGTTTTGAGCCCATTCCGGCAAAGCGGTGTATAATAAATGGTGAGGGCCAGCCCAGATATACAAAAAGATCAAAGTCCAAAAGTGAATAATGGACAATCGATAAGAATAAATTGGTCTGTTTGCAACTTTTGGCACAAAATAATACATCAGTCCCAAAACTGGCGTGGTCAAGAAAAATGCCACTGCATTATGTCCGTACCACCATTGAATAAGTGCATCTTGAACTCCTGAATAAACCGAGTAGCTTTTAAACGCCGATACAGGCATTTCCAAATTGTTAAAAACGTAAAGTACCGCAATGGTTATAAAGGTTGCAATGTAAAACCAAATGGCAACATAAATATGGCGTTGTCTTCTTTTGAGAATTGTTCCAATCAAATTG
>Ga0209643_1001096_pt1 | contig 29167 bp, 24 predicted proteins | sample AutmiccBRH37_all_FD_187383 | JGI IMG/M metagenome (GOLD analysis project Ga0209643, IMG submission 187383) | Deep subsurface microbial communities from Mt. Terri, Switzerland - Autotrophic microbial communities BRH/37_all (SPAdes) (version 2) | ecosystem: Environmental > Aquatic > Deep...
AAGCTGACGACACTCGCAGGGTTTGTTCTCGTCCCCTTCGGCCTCTTCGGCCGCACCGCGTTTCTCGCCGAGCGCGTGCTCGGCAACGTGGTCTCGTCCGGCATCAAGATCCTGGTGCTCGCCGTCATCATCGGCATCGGCTCGACGATCTTCAATCAGTTCACCAGCGGCTTCAACAATCCGCCGACGATCTCCGACGCGCTGACACTCATCCTGGCGGCGCTCTCGCTGCTCGGCCTCACGATCTTCGGTCCTGGCATCGCCAACGGCCTGATCGCCGGAGGCCCGCAACTGGGCGCTGGCGCTGCGGTCGGCACCGGTCTCGCGGCGGCGGGCATCGGCGCCGCTGGAATCGCAGCCACGGCGGGCGGCCTTGCCGCCGCGGGTGGCGCGATCGCGGGCACGGCGCGCGCGGGCGCCTCCGTCGCAGGCGGTGCCAGCGCGGCCTATGGCGCCGGCGGCGCGACCGGCGTCGCTCAGGCCGGCGGGTCAATGGCGATGAGTCCGCTTCGCCGCGCGGCGGCCGGCCTGAAAGAGAGCTTCGCATCGGGCGAGCGCGCCGTGATGCGCGGAAGCGCGGCAGCGAGCGCCGGCGGTGCGGGATCCTCGACACCTTCAGACGGTCCGCCGGCCTGGGCGCAGCGCATGAAGCGCAGTCAGACCATCAGCCGCGGCGTGTCCGCCGCCGACCACGCCATCCGCTCCGGCGACCGGGCGAGCGGCGGTCACCAGATCGACCTCTCGGAGGGGGATTAGCCCATGTTCAAACGATCCACCGTGCGCTACGGCAAGACGCCCGAGCCGGAGACACCCTATCAAAAGGCCGGCCAAGTCTGGGACGAGCGTATCGGTTCCGCCCGGGTGCAGGCGAAGAATTGGCGGCTCGCTTTCTTCGGAGCATTGGCGCTAAGCGGCGGCCTCGCCGGTGGGCTGGTCTGGCAATCGGCCCGGGGGACCATCACGCCGTGGGTGGTGCAGGTCGACAGGCTGGGCCAGGCGCAGGCCATCGCACCGGCGGTCGCCGACTATCAGCCGACCGATCCGCAGATCGCCTGGCATCTCGCTCGGTTCATCGATGAGGTGCGCAGCATTCCTGCCGATCCCGTCGTCCTGCGGCAAGACTGGCTCGACGCCTACAACTACGTCACCGACAAGGGCGCGCTGGCCCTCAACGATTACGCCCGCACCAACGATCCATTCTCGAAGGTTGGGAAGACGCAGGTGTCCGTCGAGGTGGCGAGCGTGATCCGCGCCTCCGACAGCAGCTTCCGCGTCGAATGGGTCGAGCGGCGCTATGTCGACAACGCGCTCGCCGCCACGGAGCGCTGGAGCGCCATCCTCACCATCGTTGTGCAGACGCCGACCGACGCCGATCGGCTGAAGAAAAATCCGCTCGGCGTCTACGTCCACGCCCTCAACTGGTCAAAGGAGCTCGGCTGATGCGCTCGCTGCCTCTCCCAACCCTTCTGCTTGTATCGACGTCCCTGGCAGCGTGCTCGACGTGGAAGCCGCCCGAGATCACCTACGACGACACGCCGAAGCAAGCTGTGCTTCAGCCCGATCCACCCAAGTCGGTGCAGATCGTCGAGCTGCCGAAGCCGCTACCTCTGCCCGGCCAACTCAAGCGGCTTCCCGGATCGACGAAAGCGCCACCCGAACCAGTCGATCCACACGCGCGCGTCGACCAGGCGAATGGCGCGGCCCGAATTCAGCCAACGCGAGCGGGTTATCTCAACGCCATTCAGGTCTATCCGTTCTCCGACGGCGCGCTCTATCAGGTCTATGCCGCGCCCGGCGAGATCACCGACATCGCGCTCGAGCCGGGCGAGCAGCTTGTCGGCTCCGGCCCCGTCGCGGCGGGCGACACCGTGCGCTGGATCATCGGCGATACGGAGAGCGGCGCCGGCGCGGCCAAGCGCATCCACATTCTCGTCAAGCCAACGCGCGCCGATCTCATCAGCAACCTCGTCATCAACACCGATCGGCGGACCTATCACCTCGAGCTGCATTCCGACGAGAAGACCTACATGGCATCGGTCTCCTGGGCCTATGCGCAAGACCAACTCATCGCCCTTCGTCAGCAGAACGCGGCGGCCGACGCTGCGACGCCCGTGGCGACCGGAGTCGATATCAACGCGCTGAACTTTCGCTATCGCATCGAGGGCGACAATCCCGCCTGGCGGCCGCTTCGCGCGTTCGACGATGGCCGGCAGGTGTTCATCGAATTTCCGAGCGGCATCAGCCGGGGCGAGTTGCCGCCGCTTTGGGTTATCGGCGCCGAAGGCGACGGCCAACTCGTCAACTACCGCGTCAAGGGCAACCACATGATCGTCGATCGGCTGTTCGCCGCGGCCGAACTCAAGCTCGGCGGCAAGCATCAAAAGGTCGTGCGGATTGTCCGCACCGACGGGAGGCCGCAGTCGTGACGGATGAACCCCGTCAAGAAGGCGAGCCGAGCGGAGGCGGTCGCCCAGCCGAGGAGATGCGGTTGCGGTCGAGCCGGCCGCCGGTCACCCGTCTATCGCGAAGAGTGCTCCTCGGCCTATGCACGGCCGCGGCGCTCGGCATCGGCGGCGCCTTGTTCTTCGCGCTCAAGCCCCAGCATCAGACGACGGGCTCTGAGCTCTATAATACCAACAATCGCAACACGCCCGACGGCCTGGCGAATCTTCCCCGGGATTACACCGGCCTTCCCAAGCCCGCGCCGCAGCTCGGGCCGCCGCTTCCCGGCGATCTCGGCCGGCCGATTCTCAATAGCGGAGCCGCAGCCCCTGGCATGCCGACCGGCACCGATCCCGAACAGCAGCGGATCGCGCAAGAGCAAGAGGCCGCGCGCACGAGCCGTCTCTTCACGACGACGAATGCCCGCCAAACTGCGCAAACAGCATCGGCAGCAACTCCGACGGCCGCGACGCCTGCCGTCGCGGCCGTCGGTTCAAGCGACCTGACCTCGCAGGATCACAAGCTCGCGTTTCTCAACGGCGCCGTCGACCGTCGCACCACGAGCCCCGACCGCGTCCAGCCTGCCGCGAGCAAATACACTCTGCAGGCGGGCGCGGTCATCCCCGCAGCGCTGATCACCGGCCTTCGCTCCGACCTTCCCGGTCAGGTTACCGCGCAGGTGACAGAAGATGTCTATGACAGCCCGACGGGAAAGATCCTTTTGATCCCGCAAGGCGCACGCCTGGTCGGGCAATACGACGCGCAGATCGCCTTTGGGCAGACGCGCGCGCTGCTCGTCTGGAATCGCCTGATCATGCCGAACGGCCACTCAATCGTCCTGGAACGTCAGCCGGGCGCTGACACCGAAGGCTATGCCGGCATCGAGGACGAGGTCGACAACCATTGGGGCATGCTGTTCAAGGCGGCGATCCTCTCCACGCTCTTGAGCGTCGGCTCCGAAGCGGGCACGAGCGACAGCGAGAACAATCTGGCGCAGGCGATCCGACAGGGCGCATCGCAGAGCTTCAGTCAGGTCGGCGCGCAAGTCGTCGGGCGCTCTCTCAACATTCAGCCGACGATCACCATCAGGCCGGGCTTCCCCGTGCGCGTGATGGTCACCCACGATCTCGTCCTCGAACCCTACGGTGCATGAGGCAGTAACATGGCAAAGCTGAGGCTCGCTACGATTGAAGATATTAAGCCGGTCAAGCTCACAATAGAATTGCCTGCGTCAGTGCATCGCGATCTCCTTGCCTACGGAGCGGTGCTTGCGCGCGAGACCGATCATGCCGTAATCGAACCCGAGAAGCTCGTAGCTCCGATGTTGGCGCGATTCATGGCAACGGATCGAGCTTTCGCGAAGTTACGACGAAGCCTATCAGAGAAGGTGTCGTGAGCGCGCTTCATCGCGCATAAAGGCGAGGAAGCGGCCGAGGACAGCGTCTTCCGCATCTGGCATCCACGCGAGTTCAACCTGAAGCCAGGCATCTTCCTCATCGATCGGCCGGTAAACGACTCCTGGAAACACCACTTCAGACTGGCTCATCGTCGCGAGGGTAACTCCCAAACCCGCGCCGACGAGCGCGAACACGCTTTGCTTGCTCGCCGCATGCATGTGAAACTTAACGCCGCTTCCGAGGAACGCGGCATAGAACTCCCGGGCTGACTGACTTTCATCCCATCCTTGAACCAGGAATATTTCGTCACGTAACACATCCCAATCGACCGCTCTGCGCCCGGAAAGAGGATGCTCCTGCGGCAGCGCCGCGACTATGCGTTCGCGGTAAAGGGGCTCGGACGTTGCGTGGGGCCATAGAGCATGACTGGTCATCAACGCGGCGTCGAGCCGTCGCTCCGCCAGCGCGGCTTGCATGTCCCGCTCGTTCATCTCGAATATCGTTAGCAGCACATCAGGGTGCATCTCTCGCCACCTTGAAAGCAAAGTCCGCATGGGCTCACCAATAGGCGGCATACGCACGCCAAGCCGAACCTTCCCGACCTTTCCCGTACCGTTCTGGTGCCCAGACGTCATGACGGCATCGATATCGGCAAGTGCTCGCCGGACAAACATCATCACCGCCTGGCCGCCCGTCGTGAGGCGTATCCCGAAGCGGCCGCGCTCAAAGAGCGTTAAACCGAGTTCTTCCTCCACCCGTCCGATCCGGCGACTGATGGTGGATGAGTTCAATCCAAGCGCCTTGGCGGCGCGGGTGAAGGTTCCAGCGTCCGCTGATGCCGTCAGATATTTAAGATCACGGATTTCCATTGCCGCCATGCCGGGCGTACTCGAACATGAGGCTCGAGATTTCGAGTCGTCCCTCAAATCCTTTATTCGTTGACCGTCTCAGGCGCGCACCGGACACTATGACGTTCCCCGTGAGGTGCCGCGACGGGATAATCGGGCGAAGAGACAGCAGAGTGTCGCGAGGTCATCGGACCGCCAAACGAACGGCGTACATACGCTGGTCACAATTGACTCCATTTAGCTTAGCCATGCTGCCAGCAGGCGATGCTCTCACTTCGTCTTCGCGGCGAATACCTTTTTGGCTCCATCAACTTTGGTTCTTTTCTTTTGTCTCAGCCAAATTTGGAGCCGATCGAGATACAGATAGATTACTGGCGTCGTGTAGAGTGTGAGCAACTGACTGAGTGCCAGCCCACCGATCATCGCGTAGCCGAGCGGCTGACGTAGTTCCGAGCCGGTGCCGTTGCCGAGCGCGAGCGGAACGCCTGCAAGCAAAGCCGCCCCCGTCGTCATCAGGATAGGGCGGAAGCGCAAGAGGCACGCCTCGCGAATGGCCTGAACCGGCGGAAGGTGACGGTCACGCTCAGCAACAATGGCAAAGTCGACCAACATGATGCCGTTCTTCTTGACGATACCGATCAATAGGATAATTGCGATGATGCCTATCACTGACAGATCTATGTGCCCCACCCACAACGCAAGTAACGCACCAACACCAGCCGATGGTAATGTCGAAAGAATCGTCAGCGGGTGAATGAAGCTCTCGTACAGCACACCGAGGATGATATAGACGACTACGAGCGCAGCGATGATCAGCACAGGCATACTCGACAACGATGTCTGGAACGCCTGCGCATTGCCCTGGAACGCGCCAGTCACTGTGCCAGGCAGGTTGATCTCCTGTGCCGCTTGGCTGATTGCGTTGACAGCCTGGCCAAGCGCGACACCCGGTCGGAGATTGAACGACAAGGTAACCGCGGGGAACTGGCCCTGATGTGTCACCGACAGCGACCCGACCTTGGCCGTATCAACTCTCACGAGCGCGGAAAGCGGCACCGTAGCGCCCGTCAGCGGTGATTTCACATAGATGCGGTCGAGCGATGCAAGCGTGCGCTGCAGTGCCGGGGTGATTTCAAGAACTATCGGGTATGTATTGAGCTGGGTGAAGTACTGCGTGATCTGCCGCTGGCCGTAGGCATCGTTTAACGTGTCGTCAATCGTCTGCGGTGAAATACCAAAGCGCGAGGCCTGGTCCCGGTTTATGTCGACCGTGAGAAGCGGCGCGTCGGCGAGAAGGTCTGTGGCAACGTCCGCGAGCTGGGGCAGCGTGCGCATTTTCTGAAGCATCTTCTGTGACCATGTGGTCAGCTCGCCGATATCGGCACTCTGCAACGTATATTGAAAACTGCCGCGCGAAGACCGGCCGCCTACGGTGATGTCCTGTGTTGCCGACAGGGAGAGATTGACGCCCTGGACCTTTGCGATCTCCGGTCTCAACCGCTCGATTATCTGGGAAGCCGTGAGCGTGCGCTCGTCGCGCGGCTTAAGAACGATATAAAACCGAGCGGTATTCGCTGTCTGTGCGAAACCGTTGCCGCCGGTGCTACCCGTCCATGAGGCAACGCCCTCGACGCCGGGATCCTTGAGGATGACCTCTCCGAGCACACGTTCGAGACGTTTCATCTCCTCGGGCGAGACTTCCTGTGCCGCCTCCGCCAGGCCGCCGATCAGGCTGGTGTCCTGAATCGGAAAAAAACCTTTGGGAATCTGGATGGCCATAACCACAGCCAGCACAACCGTAGCGAAGAAACCACAGAGGGTGACCGCCTGATGGCGCAGCACGATGTCGAGCGTGTGCCGATAGCCGGACTGCATCGTGTTGAAGCAAGTTTCGAGGGCTCGATAGAGGCGGCCATGATCCTCTGATGCCTCCTGCCGCATGAAGCGCGAGCACAGCATCGGGGCGAGCGTGAGCGATACCAAAGCTGAGACCGCAATTGCCGCGGTCACGGTTAGAGCGAACTCTCGAAACAATCGGCCGACAATCCCACCCATAAGCAAGAGCGGGATGAAAACGGCAATCAGCGACACGCTGATCGAAAGCACGGTAAAGGCGATCTCTCGAGAGCCGTTAAGCGCGGCTTCAAAGGGCGGCGCGCCGCTTTCGATATGACGATAGATGTTCTCAACGACCACGATAGCGTCGTCGACCACGAAGCCGACGGCTATGGTCAGCGCCATCAATGATAAATTGTCGAGACTGAAGTTGAGCACATACATGGCCGCGAACGATCCGAGCAGCGCGAGCACGATCGTGAGGCCCGGAATCAGCGTCGCCCACAAATTGCGTAGGAATAGCAGGACTACCATCACGACGAGGCCGACAGTCAGGCCAAGCGTAAACTCGACATCGCGCACCGAAGCGCGGATGGTGGTCGTTCGGTCGAGAACAGTATGGATTGTGATCGCTGGTGGAATATCGGCCGCGAGACGTGGCAGTTGGGCCTTGATCCGGTCTACGGTGTCGATGACATTGGCGCCGGGCTGCTTATAGACTGTAAGAAGGATCGCGGGTTTATTGTTGTCATAGGCGGCCGCAGTTCGATCGGACGCCGCGGAGACCGCCTCGCCGACGTCGCGCACTCTGACCGAGGCGCCATTGCGGTAGGCGAGCACGACGTCATCGAATTGTTTTGCCTCGGTGATCTGGTCGTTGGCTGCGATCGTGAAGCTCATTTTGCCTGTATCGAGCGTGCCTTTGGCGGCATCGGTCGTGGCGTTGGCGAGGACGGGCCGTATGTCCTCAAGGGTCAACCCGCGCGAAGCGAGCTTTGCCGGATCGACTTGAACACGGATCGCCGGCTTCTGCTCACCGCCGAGCGACACCTGGGCGACACCCGGTACTTGCGAGATCTTTTGGGCGAGATAATTGTCGGCATATTCGTTGACGCTGGTGAGCGGGATTGTATCGGACCTCGCCGAGAGGACGAGGATGGGGGCGTCGGCCGGGTTCAGCTTCTTGTAGGTCGGCGGCGTCGTCATCGATCGCGGCAACGTGTTGCTTGCGGCGTTAATCGCCGCCTGCACGTCCTGCGCCGCCGAGTCGATATTGCGATCTAGATCGAACTGGATCGTGATCGAGGTCGCGCCCAGCGCGCTGAGCGACGTCATCTGGGTAACGCCCGCGATCTGCCCGAGCTGGCGCTCGAGCGGCGCCGCAACCGATGAGGCCATCGTGTCGGCGCTCGCTCCGGCAAGCGTTGCGGTGACTTGAACGGTCGGGAAATCGACCTGCGGCAGGGGGGCGACCGGCAGGAGCGGGAACGCGGCAATGCCCAGGAGCGCCAAAGCCGCCATCAGCAGTGCCGTTGCGACCGGTCGTACGATGAATGGCGCGGAGAGATTCACCTGGCGCCCTCGGACGTTGGCGACGGGGGTGACGTGACTCTTACCTTTACCTGTGCATCGCGCTTCAGCTTGAATTGTCCGTCCGTCACGACGCGTTCGCCGTCGCTAAGGCCCGAAGTGACCACCGTCAGATCGCCAGTCGTCGGCCCGACCTTGATCGGCCGGGGTTCAGCCGTGTCTTTCGGCGTTACAATCCACGCGAACAAGCCCTGCGGACCCCGTTGGACCGCGGCCGATGGAATGACGAGAACATTGCCGAGCGTCTTGAGTGACAAGCGGGCATTGACGAATTCGCCCGGCCACAGCCTTTCGTCGTCATTGGGGAAGATGGCCTTCAGACGCATGGTGTCGGTGGCGGGATCGATTGCATCGTCGACGAGAAGGAGTTTTCCTGCGCTTAGTTCCTGGCGGTTGTTTTGGTCGAAAGCCGTCACCATGACGGGACCATGGGCTAAAGCGCTGCGCACATCATCGAGGAACCGCGCCGGCAGTGTGAACAGCACGGCGGACGGGCTGATCCGCATCAGAATGACGATCGGTTGTGCGTCGGACACATGCACCACGTTTCCAGGATCGATCGAGCGAATTCCAATTCGCCCGTCGCTTGGCGCCCTGATCGAGGTGTAGTCGAGTTGTGTCTGTGCGGTGTCGATGGCAGCTTCATCGGCGGCAATGGACGCCTTCAGTTGATCGACCGTCGCCTGCTGGTGATCGACCGTCTGCCGGGCTATGGAATCACTCAGTGCCAACGTCTTGTACCGCGTAAGATCTTTCTCAGCGGAAACGAGCAGCGCAGCGTCCTGGGCCTTTTTTCCTCGGGCCTGATCAAGCGCGGCCTTGAACAAGCGCGGGTCTATCTTGGCCAGCACGTCGCCCTTCTTTACATCCTGCCCTTCGGTGAACAGCACCTCCTGTAGTGTGCCATCGACCTGGGGACGAATACCGACAGTCAATGACGCCTGCACGGCGCCAAGACCGGTCAGATCGATGGGCACGTTCTGTCGAGTTGCGACGGAAATGCTTACCGGTACAGATGGGCGTGTGGTCGGCGGAATCTTGGTTCGCGCCGACAAAAGCCAGTGGGTCGCAATGCCAACTACAATAAGTGCAGCACTCGCAGAAATCAGAAAAATAGCGCGCCGGCGCCTGACTGCGTCGCGATCAGTCTCGTTGACCGACGTGTCCTTAGATTGTGCAGGTTCTAGCGAATTATGATCTGTTTGATCGCTCAAGCTCTCCGGAGACCTCACTTCTTCATCGGTTCCGGAATAGAACGCCCCTTACCCTTCTCAGCTACGATGAACTCCAAGAAGCGAAGATGATCCGTGGTGCTTGGATTCCAGTGGGAATGGATCGTGCCGGCGGGAACAAACAAACTCTCTCCAGCATGCAGCGTTATCGGCGGCTTCCCATCTTCCTGCCAAACACCTGTCCCCGACACGACATAGAATGTGATCGCAGCCGGATGGAGATGTCGCGGGTTGATCCCACCCGGAGCATATTCCGTCTCGTAGACTGCGACCTCCAAATTTTTCGTGCCGGGTAATACGGTCTTCAGCAGCGGCGCATGCGGTATCACGCCATGCTTTTCTTGGCTTACAGCCGGACCTGCTTGAAGCATGCAAAGGGCTCCTACCGCCGCGACACCGATACTTATGAGATTCAATCGCTTTGTCATCTGATGTTCCCAGACGCTGACTCGGTAGAGCGCTAGTTAGCTAGGCATAGTCGAACAGCGCCATGAAGCCGAAATCCATATGCATTTGCATATGACAGTGAAAAAGACTTGGGCCGGGGTTATCTGCCGTAAAGTCCACCTCTGCCTCCTGATAGCTGTCCAGCATCACTACGTCCTTGACGACACCTGCGGTCGATTTGCCGCCGATGCGCCTCAGTTCAAAACTGTGACGATGGAGATGCAACGGGTGGACCTCGTTACTCGCGTTGCGAAACTTCAGACGGTAACGCTTGCCGCTTCGCACCGTGAATTTTGGGGTCAGCGCCTCCATTGAGAAGGGTTTACCGTTGACGGTCCAGAGGTTGAACCCGTTCGCCACCGCGTTATGCTTGGCGAAGGTCAGATCGATCGTTTTATCAGGAGCCAAAGAAACTTCCGAATTTCCGAACAGGGAATAGTCCCATTTGTATGCCTTCGGGATTACCCACTTCGGTTCACCGCTGTAGCCAGCGTATTCAATGACTATTCCCATCCCGAGACGTCGAGCATCATCATCCAGATCGCCCAACACCCAGACGCCCGGATTTTTCATCTCGACAATCGCAGAAACGCGTTCGGCTGTGCCGAGCCAGAGCACGGGGACATCGGCGGGCGTTGGTACGGGATTGCCATCGAGCGCTACGATGCGGAAGACATGACCGGGCAACGCCAGGCTGCGAATCTCGGTCGCACTCGCGTTCACAACGTGCATCAGCACGCGTTCGCCTTGTTTGACCTGGATCGGCTCGCCCTCTCCCAACATCTTCCCATTGATGCCGAAGAGGCCATAATCGACTTGGAATCCTTTGACAGAGGATCCGTTTGAGCGTTTCGCGATCTGCCGCAAGTCCTGACTCGGAGCGCCGGTGAGGAAGCCGTGCGGCATATCGTTCCGGTGACTGAAGGATGGCTCGAATTCCTTTAACATCAGGAATAATTCACGATCGTAGGCGCCAGCCTCATTCTTGGGTTCGATATACACCGGTCCTGCGAGGCCGGTGTAGGTGCCGCGGTTAAGATCAGAACCCGCGAAAACGTGGGTATGATAAAAGCGCAAACCGGCCGGTTTCGGCACAAAGGCGATCCGCCGCCTGCCGTGAGCCGGCACGAATGGCGTACCTTCCTCTGCGGCGCCATCAACATCGCTGGGAATCATCTGACCATGCCAGTGGACGAGTTCGGGTGTATCGGTGTCGTTATAGACGTCGACTACAACCCGCCGCCCTTCCTTAAGGCGCAGCAGCGGCCCTGGAAACTGACCATTATAAAGTGTGGTAGAGACGACATGGTTGCGCGCAAGCTCTACGAGGCCCGTAGCAATCCGGAGCGTGTAATCCGCCTTCTCTTTGGCGGCATCATCGGTCGTGGATGCAAAGGCCGCAGATGCAAGGCCGGGCGCTGTGCCGACCAGCGACGCTAGTCCGGCAAGCTTGATTGCGGACCTGCGATTGATGGTCATGGCTTGGCCATAAGATGCGTTGCTGATTGCCACCGCTCGACTGCGCCACTACCGCCCAGGAACTGAACGTCACGCAGACGGCCGTAAGCCATTTGGTGCGAGTTTTGAGGCAGTGCCTCGGTTACATTCCGTTCAAGCGGCATCCTAACTAGCATTTGGGTCATCATTGGCCCGTGCTGATGAAGCTGACTGTGCTCCAGCCGAGAATGCCACCAATCATGCCAAGGCCAGTCCCACCCGTGGTCCATTGGCCCTCGCGGCACCCATCCTGTAACGACCGCGAGCAAGACAGCGGCTACTAACACGGCAACGGTGGCTGTGATGCCCAGAGCGATCTTACGCATAGAAATTCTCATCCTTCTCGAATAGGATGTCGCGGATAAACTTGCGTAGCAAACGCAAATTTCTCGCGGTTAGCCCAACTTGAATTTGGGGTATTAATGACTCGCCAGATGCCCTCCTTGAACGGATTGCGAGCCTTCGAAGCGGCCGGACGGCATGGCAGCTTCAAGGCAGCAGCGGAGGAGTTGAATGTCACTCAAACGGCGGTGAGCCACATGGTGCGGCTCTTGGAAAAACACCTCGGGTTCGCGCTCTTCCGCCGTCATGCCAATAAGCTCGAGCTCACCGATCAGGGCCGGGCGTTCCAGCCCGGCCTGACCGAAGCCTTCGATGCGATCGCCCGGCTCTCTGAGCAAGTGGCCTCGATGCAGGCGGGTCCGGTGCTCACCGTTGGGGTCGCGCCGACACTCGCTTTACACTGGCTAATTCCGCGCTTGACGAGCTTCAATCGCAACCATCCCAACATCGAGGTACGCGTCGCTACCGGCGGTGCAATGCTTCCGCTGCGTGATGATTGGACATGTACTGTCCGTCGCGGCGCGGGCAGTTGGCCTGGCTATATTGCCGAAGAGCTATTCCCCTCGACGCTGGTACCAGTCTGCACGCCAGCAGTAGCAGCAGGTTTGCTACGCCCCCGCGATCTCCACACGGCAACCCTGATCGTCGTCTCCCACTTGCGCGAGCAATGGACCTGGTGGTTCGAAGCGGCAGGTCTAAGCGCACCGATACAGCCGGCTAATGAGGTATCGTTCGAAAGTTCTATGATGGCAATTCAAGCTGTCCTCGATGGCGTAGGGGTCGCTGTCGCGCAACTCCCCTATGTCAGTGAGGCGCTGGCAGCGGGCCGTCTTGTCACCCCATTTCCGATCGTTGATCAGAAATACGAAGGCTGGTATCTGGCCTATAGGCCGATACGCGAGAAGGACCCGGCGCTATTGGCCTTCCGCAATTGGCTGCATGGCGAAGCTGAGTTGCAACGCCAGGTACATAAGAGGCTGGGCCTGACGCGACCGCTTACGCGCAGCGTAGCTCCAAAGCCTCTCCCAACGACCGTCGTCACACCGCTCAAAAATCGGAAGAAATAGTATTACCTTGTGCCATGCACGAGGTGGATTGCGTAGTCCGCAACTATCCGATTTTTATCCCCGCGCCGCCTACGTCCCTACGGACGAATTCAGGGCCTTCCCTCTTTCGGCGACGATTGCTTTCAATTGCCTCAGGCCGAACCCTTGAGGAGATTTGAAATGGCGCCGACAGCGGAAATATCTACCAAGCGGACGATCCGGCGGCATCAGCTACGGGAGATGGTCCCGCTTGCTGACAGCACCATCTACGAGATGGAGATGCGCGGGGAGTTTCCGCGGCGCTTCGCTCTCTCGCCCCGTTGCGTGGTTTGGGATCTCGCGGAGGTCGAAGCCTGGTTAGCCTCGCGTCGATCTGCCCCTATTGCCCGCGCGCAGTCACCCGACGTCAGGCAACGGCGCTCGCGCCCAGTTCGAGAGCCGGATCCGGTTCAAACAGCGGCATCGAAGGCGGTATGAGCACCGGCGCGCGCTTCTTGCCGGCGACCCAGGCGTCGATAATGTCCGACCACTCCTGCATCATATGGCGGCGCTGCATTTCGTACTCTGCCTTGTTGTAGACGCCGCGCGAGGAGCGACCGTCTTCGTGTGCAAGGCATTTCTCGATCCAATCGCTGTTGAACCCAAGCTCGTTAAGAAGCGTCGAACCCGTCCTTCGCAAGTCGTGGACAGTGAAGGGCTCAAGCGGCAATCCTTCCTTCTTCGCTTGCTCGACGACCGCGTAGGTGACGCGATTGAATGTCGCGCGCGACATCGGCGCATCCGCGTCATAGCGCGACGGCAAGAGGTATCTCGAGTTTCCGGCGCAGGTCTTTAGCGCGATCATGATGTCGAGAACCTGGCGTGACAGATAAACATTGTGCGCCTTTGAGCGTTTCATCCGCTCCTTCGGGATCGTCCAGACAGCATTCTCGAAATCGACCTCATCCCATATCGCATCTTGCAATTCGCTCTTGCGCACCATGGTCTGCAGATAGAGGCGCATGCCGAGCCGAATGGTCGGCAGCGTCGCCACCTTCTCAAGCAGCTTGAGCATGATCCTAATCTCGGTTGGCGAGAGCGACCGGTCCTTCGGCAAGAACGTCGCGATCGAAGCTGGTCCTACATCATCAGCCGGGTTGGAGACCTTCTCGCCGTGTAAGATCGCGAAGCCGTAGATCTGCTTGAGGATGTCGCGGACGTGGATCGCCGTCGCCGGCGCGCCGCGCTCGACGATGGCGCCACAGTGCGCCCGGAGGTCATCCGGTGTGATTTCGGTCAGCAGCCTGGTGCGCCACCTTGGTAGCAGTTCGCGTTCGAAGATTGATCGGCGCATCGCCCGTGTGCTGTCCGCCATCGGGGCCGCGGTCAGCCACTTCTCGCCGAACTCGCCAAAGCTCCTCGCTTCCAGGAGCCGGCGCTTCTCCCGCTGCTTTTCGATCGCCGGCGAGCGTCCCTCGCCGATCGCCCGTTTGGCGTCGATGCACAGTTCTCGCGCACGGGCGAGCGACAGCCCGGCCGGGCCGTACTTGCCGAACGTGACGGTCTCGCGCCGTCCATTCATCCGGTAATCCAGCCGAAAAGAGAGGGTCCCCGACGGCTTTACGAGGACATACATGCCGTCTCGGTCCGTGACCTTGTAACTTTTCTCTTTTGGTTTCAGATGCTTAAGGGCTGCATCGGTCAACATCGGGACTGCCTCCTCCAAAAAAGACCGTCAGGCCAATTTCGGGTATCCTCGTGCCAAAATCTCTTTTTCTTACAGTATGTTAGGTCGAAAAAAAGACCGTCAGAGGGTGCTCACACCCTGACGGTATCGGATGAAATCGGATTTCGCAATGGGGAGGCGCACCGTCAGAGAGTCCGTCAGCGGTCATCTCTGCCGGCCGATAGTCTCTGAACGTCTTTGGCTGATTTTATTTTGTTTATCAGTGTGTTATGGAGGTTTCCGGGACGCTGTGGGATAGCCCCGGATGGGCAAAAATCATTCCCACTCGATTGTCCCCGGCGGTTTTGATGTTACGTCGTAGACAACCCGGTTAATCCCGCGCACCTCATTGATAATCCGCGTCGAGACCCGGGCCAGAAACTCGTGGGAAAACGGGTAGTAATCCGCCGTCATGCCGTCAGTCGACGTGACCGCGCGCAGGGCGCACACGAACTCATAGGTGCGCTCGTCCCCCATCACCCCGACCGTGCGCACGGGCAGCAGCACCGCAAATGCCTGCCAGATGGTGTCGTAGAGGTTGGCGGCACGGATTTCCTCGATATAGATCGCGTCGGCACGGCGCAGGATGGCGAGCCCTTCGCGGGTGATTTCGCCCGGCATGCGGATCGCGAGGCCGGGACCGGGAAACGGATGACGGCCGACAAACACATCGGGGAGCCCGAGCGTGCGACCCAGCGCGCGCACCTCGTCCTTGAAGAGCTCGCGCAACGGCTCGACGAGCTTCAGCTTCATGCGCTCCGGCAGTCCGCCCACATTGTGGTGGGACTTGATGGTGACGGACGGACCACCCAGCGCAGACACGCTTTCAATCACGTCCGGATAGAGCGTCCCTTGCGCCAGAAATTCGACATCGCCGATCTTGTGCGCTTCACCGTCGAAGACGTCGATAAAGGTGGAGCCGATGAGCTTTCGCTTACGCTCGGGATCCGTGACGCCGGCAAGCTTGTCGAGAAACAGCGCGCCCGCATCGACATGGATCAAAGAAATGTTGAAGTGATTGCGAAACAGCGAGACGACCTCATGCGCTTCTTTCTGGCGCAGAAGCCCGGTGTCGACAAAAACGCAGGTGAGCTGATCGCCGATCGCCTCGTGGAGGAGGAGCGCCGCGACCGCGGAGTCGACACCCCCCGACAGGCCGCACACCACGCGCCCCGCGCCGACCTGCTCGCGAATGCGCGCGATCGCCTCGTCCCGGAACGCGGCCATCGTCCAGCTATCGTCGCACCCCGCAACATTGTGAACGAAGTTGCGCAGCAGCGCGGCACCGCGCGGCGTGTGCACGACCTCGGGGTGGAACTGGACACCGTAAAAATGGCGTTGCTCGTCGGCAATAGCGGCGAACGGCGCCCCCGTCGAACGCGCGACCACTTTGAACCCCTCGGGCAGAGAGACGACCCGATCGCCATGGCTCATCCACACCGGCTCGCGATGGCCCAGCGGAAACAGGCCGTCGAACAACGCGCAATTGGAAACGATCTCGATTTCCGCGCGGCCGAACTCGCGCGTATGCCCGCCTTCGACGCGCCCACCAAGCTCGGCCACCATCGTCTGCTCGCCGTAGCAGATCCCGAGCATGGGGACGCCAAGCTCAAAGAGCGCGTGAGGCGCGCGCGGACTTTCGTTCGCCGTCACGCTCGCCGGGCCGCCCGACAGAATAATGCCGTTCGGCCGCGCCTCGGCAACGGCCTCCAGCGCGCGGTGGTAGGGAACGATCTCGCTGTAGACACCGCTCTCGCGCACCCGGCGTGCGATGAGCTGGGTGACCTGGCTCCCAAAGTCGACAATCAGAATGCGCGCGTTCAATTGGCTTTCATCTTGTAGCTGGAAACTTCATCGCTCAGCAATTTGTACTCCGAACAGTCCGTCCCGCACGATCGAGACAAGCGCAGGAGTTTCGCCTCGGCGCCTTCGAGATCGGCGGCCTCAAGATCGAGCTTGCCGCCCCACGTCAGCGCGTGCGGTTCATTCGGGTCGATATCGAGCGCGGTGTCGAAATATTTCTTGGCGAGTTCCGTGTTGCTCATCCGAAAATACGCGTACCCAAGATAGCTGAAGGATTTGGCGTAGCTCGGGTCCGCCACGACGGCCTGCTCGAAGGACTGCCGCGCGTCATCGTATTTGCCTTTGTCGAGCGCCGCGACGCCTTTGCCGATCAACAGCTCGGCAATCGTCTGATTGCGGTCGGTCTGTTTCGCCGAACTCGCGGAAAACGGCTGCGCGACAAGAAATGCCGCACCGATCACCAGCGTCGTAACAAATACGCGCAAGGGCCGCCCGATGAATCCGAAAAGAGAAATCATGCCCCATACATCATTCTTCGGCCCTAGGCGTCAACCCCCTCGCACGGGGCGGTTTTTGTGGAGGACTGCGGCAAAAAACCCGTCCGTGCCGGTGGTGCCCGGCGTGAGGCGCAGGACGCCGTCCTGGAGCGGAACCGTCCCGGTCGGACTCTCGCAATCTCCCGTCTGGGCACGCTCGAACCGGCGATCCTGCGTCAGGAATTTCGCCAGTTGGTCGTCATTCTCCTGCGGCAGCAAGGAACACGTGACATACACCATCCGCCCTCCGGGACGCACAAGCTCCGCGCCCTGCCGAAGCAGCAGAGCCTGTGTGCGAAGATGCGTTTCCAGCACCTGCGGCGTCAGTCGCCATTTGTTTTCCGGTTCGCGACGCCACGTTCCCGAGCCCGAACACGGCGCGTCGACAAAGACGAGGTCACATACCCCTTCGAGATCGCCCAGCGCGGACGCATCCTCCATCACGCGGGGTTCGACGATGGACACGCCTGCGCGCGCGAGCCGCGGCTCCATCCGCTCGAGCCGGGCCCGATCCGTGTCGGCGGCAACAATGCGGCCGCGATTGCCCATCGCCGCGGCTAGTGCAAGCGATTTGCCGCCCGCCCCGGCGCCAAGCTCACACACCGTCATGCCGGGAGCGGCTCCGGCCGCCAGGACCGCAAGCTGCGAGCCCTCGTCCTGCACCTCGACGAGGCCTTCGGCGTAGGGCGTGCTTGACGTCACGGAACGGCCGGCCGGAATCCGCAAGCCGATTGGGGATAAAGGCGTGAGGGCGACCACATAACCTGAAGCAAGAAGTGCGGTTCTGGCATCCTCACGGCTCGTCTTGAGGAGGTTGGCGCGCAGGTCGGTCGGACCGCGGGTGAACCAGGCCTTTGCCTCCCGCGCCAGCGATGCACCAAGGCCGCGCGCCAGATCGTCGTGGAGCCACTCGGGATAGCACCCGATCACCCACGCAGGAGCGTCGTCGAGCGGCATAAGGAGCCGTTCGCGCTCGCTGGAGGAGAGGGGCGAAGGAGCATGGCTGCCCCCGCTCTTCAGGCATGCGTCGATCTCATCTGGAGAGAGTCCGTCGATATCGCACAACGATCCCAGAACGAGCGCGCGGCCGCTCTCCCCCGCCATCCGCCATGCCAACCGCGAGCGCCGCTTCAAGACCGCGTAGACGCGCTCCGCAATCGCCGCGCGATCCTTGGAGCCGGCAAAACGGTGCGCCTGCCCCCACCGGCGCAACACCACATCAATGGGCGTACCGGCAGCGTGCCACGCGTCGAGAATTTCGATGGCGGCCGAAAGACGCGCGGCCGGAGTCATTGGGTGTGCCCTCTGGGCTTAGCGCGAGAGGGGATAGTTCGGCGCCTCGCGCATGATACCGACGTCGTGAACATGGCTTTCCGCCTGACCGGCGCCCGACATGCGAACGAACACGGCATTCTTTTGAAGCTCCGGGATCGTGCGCGATCCGGTGTAGCCCATCGCCGCGCGCAACCCTCCAACCAGCTGATGCACGATCGCGCCGACGGGCCCCTTGATGGGAACGCGCCCCTCGATGCCTTCCGGCACGAGTTTGAGCGTGTCCTTGATATCCTGCTGGAAATACCGGTCGGCCGATCCGCGCGCCATGGCGCCCACCGAGCCCATGCCGCGATATGCCTTATAGCTACGCCCCTGGAACAGGAAGACTTCGCCTGGGCTTTCATCCGTTCCCGCGAACAACGACCCCAACATCGCGCAGGAAGCGCCTGCTGCGATCGCTTTCGCCAGATCCCCCGAGAAGCGGATTCCGCCGTCGGCGATCACCGGGACATCCGCTTTGCGCGCGATGCCGACGACGTCGAAGATCGCCGTCAGCTGGGGCACGCCAACGCCCGCAACGATGCGTGTCGTGCAGATCGATCCCGGCCCGATGCCAACCTTGATCGCGTCGGCCCCGGCGTCGATCAATGCCTGTGCCGCCGCCGCTGTCGCAACATTTCCGGCGACGACCTGCGTGCCGTTCGAGAGCCGCTTGATGCGCTGCACCGCCTCGATCACGCGCGCGGAATGACCGTGCGCGGTGTCGACGACCACGAGGTCCGCGCCCGCCTCGATCAGCGCCTTGGAGCGGATATAGCCGTCCTCGCCAACCGTCGTAGCCGCGGCGACGCGCAGCCGTCCCTGCGCGTCCTTGCACGCGTTGGGATGCGCTTGCGCCTTTTCGATGTCTTTCACCGTAATCAGGCCGATACAGCGATAGGCCTCGTCGACGACCACAAGCTTTTCGATCCGGTGGTGATGAAGGAGCCGCTTGGCCTCGTCCATTCCGATCTCTTCGCGCACGGTGATGAGATTGGTTTTGGTCATCAGTTCGTGGACAGGTTGCCGCAGCTCGCGGGCAAAACGCACATCGCGGTTGGTCAAAATCCCGACCAGACGCCCGCCTTTCCCCTCGGTCACCGGAATGCCCGAAATACGGTGGCGCTGCATCAAAGCGAGCGCGTCGGCCAACGTTTCGTTGGGGCCGATCGTCACCGGATTGACGACCATCCCGGATTCGAATTTCTTGACCTGGCGAACCTGATCGGCCTGCTCTTCCGGGCTCATGTTCCTGTGCAACACACCGATGCCGCCAGCCTGCGCCATCGCGATCGCGAGCGGCGCTTCGGTGACCGTATCCATGGCGGCGGAAAGCAGTGGGATACCGAGCTCGATCGTGCGCGTCACGCGCGTTTTCACGTCGGCTTCGCCTGGGAGAACATCGGACGCAGCAGGCTGCAGGAGGACATCGTCGAAGGTCAGGGCTTCGCGAATCTCCAAGTGAGACCTCCGTCGGTTAAGAAAGTGGCGGGCGTATTAGCACTATTGCGCTGCAAAAGCAAAGCGCGCTAGGCGCCCGGACCGGTAAATCCGCGTGCAACCACGTAGGTTTCGGGGCTTTCCGCGCGGCTCGCCTTAGGCTTCACGTGGCGAACCTCGGAAAACGACTGCTTGAGCATGTCGAGGAGGCTCTTTTCGGTACCGCCCTGAAACACCTTGGCGACGAAGACACCGCCCGGGGCGAGCACTTCCTGCGCAAAAACAATGGCAAGTTCGCACAGCGCCACCACCCGCAGGTGATCGGTCGCGCGGTGCCCGGTGGTTGGCGCCGCCATATCGCTCAGGACCACATCGGCCAATCCGTTCAGGGCTTCGCGCAACCGTTCAGGCGTGTCGGCGGCATGCATGTCTGCCTTGAGCTGGATGACACCGGGGAGCGGCTCCATCTCGAGGACGTCCAGCGCGACAACCTTCCCCGGTCCCTTCTGCGACCCCACACGGTCGGCGGCGACCTGGCTCCACCCCCCCGGGGCCGCGCCAAGGTCGACAACCCGGCCGCCCGGCTTGAGAAATCCGTAACGATCGTCGATCTCGGTGAGCTTATAGGCAGCGCGTGAACGCAAGCCCGCGTCCTTCGCCGCTGCGACGTACGGATCGTTGAGCTGCCGCGCCAGCCAGCGCGCGGAGGAGAGCGAGCGCTTCTTCGCGGTCTTCACGCGCACCGTTTCAGCCCGTCGCCCGGCGAGCGGATCGACGCCGCGCTGTGTCGGCGTGTGGCCTTTTTTGGGCGGCTGAGCCACGCAGAATTCCTCGCTTGTACGATCAGGTCGCGGCGCTTGCCAGGGGCTCCGCAGACGACCCCGACCCCGGGCGAGACTTCGCACGGCGGTTGCGGCGCCGTCCAGCCCCTTTTGCCAGCGACATCAGCATCCCCTCGCGCAACCCGCGGTCCGCGACGCGCAATTGCTCGCTCGGCCACAGCCGCTGGATCGCCTCCAGAATGGCATATCCCGCGATGACAAGGTCGGCCCGCTCGGGCCCGATACAGGGATGAGCGGCGCGGTCCGCGTACGCCATGGCTCTCAGTGTCTCGCCCGCGCGGGAAAGTTCGCCGCGCGACAACCAGATCCCGTCGATCCGGCCCCGGTCGTAACGCGTCAGCTCGAGATGAACGCCCGCCAGCGTCGTCACGGTCCCGGAGGTTCCGAGATGATGGCACCGCGAAGCGCTGAAGAGTCTGCGGATATTGGCGGGGAGCCGCAAGGCCTGCAGCTTCTGCGCGACATGGTCCACCATCGCGTCATACGCCTGCGCGGAGACCTCACGGCCGCCAAATTCATCGGCCAGCGTGACGACGCCGAGCGCCAGCGTGCCCCACGCCGCAAGGCGAAACCGGTCGCCGTCCTGGCGCGTGAGCCAGGCAAGCTCCGTAGATCCACCCCCGATATCGAAGAGCAGCGCGCTCTCGTAATCGGGGTCGAGGAGTGACGTGCACCCCTTCACCGCGAGCTGCACTTCCCGTTCCGGGGTGATGATGTCCAGGTCGATCCCGGTGCTCTGACGGGCACGCTCGATGAACGCCTTCCCGTTGCCGGCGCGCCGGCACGCCTCGGTGGTGACGGCCCAGCGGCGCTTGACGCCCCAGTGATCCATCTTCTTGGCACACGCGCCAAGTGCCTCCAGAGCGCGCCGGATTGGCTCTCGCCCAAGCTCGCCGCGCGATACCAGCCCCTCGCCCAGCCGGACAATCCGCGAAAACGAATCGACGACCTTGAAACCCTGCCCGTCGGGTGGGACCTGCGCGATCAGCAGCCGGCAATTATTGGTGCCGAGGTCGATCGCGGCGAGCGTGTCGCCGGGTTTGGCGGGTGCGCGCGGTACCCGGCCCTGGGCACGCGCCCGGTCCTTGGACGCCCCGTTCGTCCCCCCATCCGCTTGCTGCTTCACGGTCACCAAATCCTTAACCTTTGCGCGCCAGCTTAGCATGCGCCAAGCGGCTCGGGTATGGTGGCACCCAACGCCCAAAAAACCTGTTACCCTTGGAAAATGCCCTGCGTCATGGTTGACGGCACGGACGGAGGCCCCTAGTTTCCGATCCCGCCTCTCGATTTTGCAGGCCCGGATTGGGGAATCGTCTAACGGTAGGACAGCGGACTCTGACTCCGCCAGTCTAGGTTCGAATCCTAGTTCCCCAGCCATCCTCGGCGGCCCAGCGAGGACGTGAGGTCAGGTTCATCCGGCAACCTTCTTCTTGCGGATCTCTCAACTCCGCAAAACCCGCCCGGACACCGACGATGCGACCTTGGCCTTTGCGCGCCGACGGTATCTAATCGTCCCAACCTGACTGACGGATTGGGTCCAACCGCGCTCCTCGCTTCGCACACATTTTGAGGGCAACGCAGGCGTCAATGAACAAGAAGAAGCCACTCGCCGGCCCCGCCCCCATCGACCCGGCGTGGTACGCGGGCTCCGGGCACCTCGAATTGCCGAGTTATGCCTTCACGCCCGTGTCCACCCGCGCGCTGCGATCGTTTGCGGCCGCAACCGCGTTACCCAAGGTCAGCACAATCATCGCACCGCCCGGCTACGGCAAAACGGTGCTGATGGTTCAGCTGCGCGAGTTTGCGCTCAAGCAGGGCACGACCTGCTTCTGGATCGGACTCGATGACCGGGCCGCGGACCTGCCGAAACTCCTGACGCTGATCGAACTCGGCGTCGGACTGGACCGGCAGGACAAGGCGATGTCCACCGTCGATGATCCGCGCGGGAATATTCTTGGCCGCATCGACAACCTTGTCGCGCATCTCACCTGGCTGCCGGGTCAGACCGCGCTTTTCATCGACAACCTCAACAGCTGCACCGACCCGGCCTTGGCGCGTCTCATCGACGCGCTCGTCTTCCGCACCCCCGCCTCCACCCAGATCGTCATGACATCGACGATGCCCATCCCCTTCGATGTCGCGCGCGCCCGGATCGAAATGAAGCTGCGCAGGATCACCCCGCAAGAGCTCTGCTTCGATCATCGCGCGACCGCCGCCGTGCTGCGCGCCGCCGGGCTGACCAGCGCCGACGACAGTGTCGTGGGTGCCGTGCAATCCAAAACCGAAGGCTGGCCCGTCGCGGTGCGACTGATCCAGCTCATCATGACGGAGCAGATCAACGGCGAACGCGACATCGAGAGCTTTTCGGGCGCCGACGCTGACCTCGCCGCCCTTCTCTCGCGCCGGCTGATGGCCGCGTTCGACAAGGACCTTCGGACCTTCCTGCTGGAGATTTCGGAGTTCCGCATTTTCTCGGCGGATCTGGCGGGCGCGGCGACGGGAAACAGGCGCGCCGGCGAATGGATCCGCTTCCTGATCGAGCGCAACGTTCTGATCGTTCCGGTCGACAAGTCGAACACGTGGTTCCGTTTCCACGGACTGTTCCGCCAGTTCCTGCTCGGTGAGGCCGCGCGCGAGGAAATCCCCGAGCGGCGGCTCGAAATCATGTCCAAAGGCGTCGCGTGGCTGTGCGACGTCGGCGATCTTGTTTACGCCCTCGAACTGGCGCTGCGCGCGCCGCTTCCGGTTCAGGTCACCGAGATTCTGGAAGACGTCGCCCAGCCGATGGTTCGCGAACGAGGCGATCTTTCCTCATTTACGCATTTCGTCGAGCAGGCGCGCACACTTCATGTCGATCTGGGCACCGAGGCGCTGTTCTGGTGCACATGGGCGCTCGTGTTCACGCGCCAGTACGAAAACGCGATGACGACCCTTGATCAACTGGGCGCGAAACTCACAAAGGACGATGCTTCCCCCTCGCGCGTCAGCCCGGCCTGGGCGCGGCATCGCATGGCGGAGAACGTCGTCAATTTTCATCTCGACCGCCTCGAAGTCTACAGGCGCGACACGCCCAGATGGCTTGACGATTTTCCCGACGCCAATCCGTTCGAATACGCCATCATGGCGGGAGGCCTGGCAATCGCGCGCGCCGACGCCCACGATTTCGCTGGCGCTCGGCGAGCATTCCGCATCGCACAGGATTCAATCGTCAAGTCGCACAGCGATTACGGCAACAGCTGGATTTCCTCGGTCGGTGCCATCGTCAATCTGATGCAGGGCGACCCGGCGGAAGCCGAGCGCCAGCTCAGCGAAGCGGAAACCCGCGTGCGGACCAATCTGGGCGACGGCGCGGCGGTCCTCGGCGTTCTCGCACTCGAGCGTGCGCGGGCCGCGGCCGACATGGGACGCATGGAGGAGGCAATCCGCTTCGTGTCGTTCGGCATGGAGGCCGGGGTCAATAACGGCATTCTGGATATCGCGTGGTTTGGCCTTGAAGTCGCGCTGGATGCGATGCCAACCGGCCGCGGCCCGTTCGATCTGCCGCAGCTTCAGGCGATCGCACTTCGATATCCCTATCGCCTCACCCACCTGGTGGAGCTGTGGCTGGTGCGGCACGCGTTGCGCGAAGGACGCCTCAATGACGCCATCGAGAAGGCGGAAGGACTGGGCATTTGGACCAAGACGGGGCTCTATCATGACGATCAGGCGACCGTGACGGCGATGGAGCGAACGGCCATGCGTCTGGCCGGGATCGACCTCCTGATGGCGACCGGCAACCTGCGCAAGGCGGGGCTGCTGCTGGAGACCGAGCTGCCGCGGGCGGGCGAGGACGGCCGCTTGCGCGAACAGGTCGAGCTTCACATCATGCAGGCGGAGCTGAGGATGCGGTCCGGGCACCCTGAGACTGCCATCAAGTCCCTCACAAACGCGATCGTCGCGGCCGCGCGCCGGCAGCTGCTGCGCCCGTTTCTCACGCACCTTGATCTGGTGGCGCAGCTCATTCAGGTAACACCCACCAAGCGCTTCTGCCTCACGCAAGCCCGCGACATCGCATTCATGAACGAGCTGCGCGCCATGTGCAGCCTCGACAACACGCTGCGCGCGCGCCCGCACGGAGAAGGACGCCAGATCGAGGACCCGGAAACGGGATCGCTTTCGCGCCCCACGCCGCGCGAAATCGCGCTTCTTCGCTTGCTCGATTCCGGCCTCGACAACAGCGAAATCGCCGCCGACCTGTCGCTGTCTCTGGCGACGGTCAAATGGCATCTCAACAAGCTCTATTCAAAGCTGGGGGTTAAAAATCGCGCGGGAGCGGTCGCCAAGGCACGCGCGTTACGCATCATCAATCGCTGACGCGGGTTCGCGCCTAGGTCGCGGCGGGGAAGAACTGATCGAAGAACAGCTGGCTCTCGGGAAGCCCCTTGGCGGCAAGCAACCGCGCGACGGTTTCGCACATCGCCGGGGCGCCGCACAGATAGGCATCGACGCCCTGTGCGCCTTCGAGCTTGCGTTGGATGGTTTGCGTGACCGTGCCCCGCTCGCCACTCCAATGATCCTCCGCCGTGAGGCCATCGAGCGTCGGCGTAAAACGCAGGCGGCCTCCAAGGGCACGGTTCATCCCTTCCGCGATCTCCTCGTAATAGGGCACGTCCGCAGGGCGGCGCGCGCCGTAGAAGAGATGAAACGCCCTCGGATCGCGGCGCTCCGCCGCGTCGCGCAGCATCGACAGGATTGGCGCCAGGCCGGATCCGATCGCGCACAGCAGCACAGCACGGTCGCCCTCACGCAGGTAGCTCGAACCGAACGGTCCGCGCACCTGAATCGGCGAGCCTTCCGAAAGCGTGTCGAGCTTGCCGGAAAACGCCCCGCCTTTGATCCGCTTGATGACGAATTGAAGCTCATGTGAGCGCGAAGGCGGCGACGCCATGGAATAGCTGCGCCACAGCGTCCCGCCATGGCCCGCAATACCGAGTTCGGCAAACTGGCCTGGGTAGAATTTGAGCGGCATATCGACTTTGACGGTGAGTTCGGACAGCTCGGGTGTCAGCTCGACAATGGAAACGACGTGGCCGACCTGCTCCGATGGCGCGATGAACGGCATCGCGCGGTCATCGACTTCACGGTTGTCCCGAATGACCAGCGGGCTGAGCGCGGTTGCGCAGCACAGCAGCGCCCACCCCTCTTCCCGTTCCTCATCGGGAAGCGAGTACGCAGAAGCATCGCCGAGATCGACGTCGCCATCCTCAATCAGGTATTTGCATGTCGAGCAGTTTCCGTGGCGGCATCCGTATTTGAGCGAGATGCCTTGACGGAGCGCCGCATCGAGCACGGACTCGTCCTGCCGCGCGGTGAACGTCTCGCCGCCCGGGGACAATTCAACGAGATGCTCGGCCACGTCCTTCCGAACAGCGGTCTGCTGTTGTTCGCGCACGTCAGACACGATGAAGCTCGGTGACGTCGCTCGTCAACGTGAACTTGCCGGGCTCGGTGTGCACACGCCCGATATAGCTCGACATGATAACAAGCCACTGCGAGAGCGAGATCTCGACGCCGAGCTCCTCCGACACCCGCTCCATATCGACTTCGATATGCCCCGTCGGTGAAGTGATCTTCCAGAACGTCCCGTGATCGTCGATCACGAGCGTAGGATCCTCCTGCTCAAGAACATCGAGCGTCGCCTGCGCCTCGGCGGATCCTTGCATCAGGATCAACGATACGCTCAATCGGCCGGAATCGTGAGCTGCCATTACGCACCCTCCACGCTGGCGTGAAATCCCAGATCCGTCATGATCTTGGCCGTCGCAGCCTTCGCCGCCTCAAACGACTCGCCAAAGCTGATCGCGCGGACCGGCGGTTGCGTATACACAGGTTCGAGGGCACGTGCGGCCGCAAGGGCGCGCGCCGTCCAATCGTCCAGCCATTCCTGAATGACCTCGCGGTTGTGGGTCGCTTCCGAGCACGATGAATCCGTCACCATGCGGACAAGTGCCTGCGCCGCAGCCAGATTTCGACGCCGATCCCGCTCGGCGGTCGTGACCATGTGCGCGGCCACGAGATCCCCGTTTTCAAGCGCGTTTCGACGGATCAGGTCGCTCGTCGCCATCTGCTGGAGCAACGGCCCCACAACAAGGTTGAGCCCCACCAGAAGCTCGGCCCAATCGTTGGTGGCCATGATCTGCTCAGCCAGGCGCCGCGCGGGCTGATAGATATCGGCGTTCAGCCAAGCGTCTTTTCCCGCACTATCGTCGACCCCGGAGAGATGATTCTCAAGCTCGACGAGATAGAGGATCACGCCTTGCGCGTGACGCAAATGATCAAAGGACTGGAAGCACAGCACGCTCCCGAGCGTGTCGGACAAGGCTTCGCGCTGCGCCGGCGCCAGAGTGCGAAAAATTGCGTAATCGAAAAATGACCACGCCCGATAATGCTGGCACAGCATCCGGTCGACCCAGTTGCGGTCGAGACCGGCGAGCGTGCCGTCGAGCGCCGCATCCTCGGTGCTTCGCGCGATTGCGGTTTCTTGCTGCTCCTGCAGACGAACATAGGTTCTCTGCCACTGCTGCGCGGGATCGCGATAGGCGTACCAGTTCTCATGCCGCAGGCGTGTCGAATCCGGCCGCCACAACGGCGTGCCGTCCGGACGCAGGAGATACCATTCCTGCGATGCCACCTTGCCGCGCGGGCGATCGAAATCGATCGGGTCGGGCTGCATGTGAACGGTCAGCGCTTCATATTCGCTCAGCCGGCGCGCGCTCGGTTTGATATACGTAAAATCGCGCGCCGTCTTCACCTCGGGAGTTGGCGCCGCCGTCATTGGAGCACCTCCACCGGGCCTTGCGACGGCAGATGCGGCAGGGGATCACGGATCTCGTAATGTTGCCGGCGGATGTCGTCGATCGTCCACATCTTGTCGCGGCGCAGACTCGGCTGGGCGATCAGGGTCTTCCCATCCGCGCGCAGCAGACCGCACTCCTCGATATAGGCAGCGAGGTCATAGCCGTCGTAATGTTCAAGCCAGGTGTGCCCCATCGCGTAGCGATGCGGCTCCATCCGGAATGCGTACTCGCAGCCTTCCGAACAGAACGCATGCTTGCGCCCTGCATATTCCTTGATGCGCACGGTGGCGATATCCGGGCGCGGCGTAATGCACGGCATATGGCAGACCCGGCACAAGGGCGGGATTGCCTCGAACAGCGACAGCGGCAGTTTCCCGTCCGCCGGATCCGTCATCGTTGCGTAGGCCTCCCAGAACTTGCCGTAGTGACCGTACCAGCCGGGATACTTCTTCTCGAACCACTCAAAGTCGCGCGCGGTCAACGGGTCGAAGCGGATAAACTGCATCGGCCATGTCGCAGCGAACATCATCATGACGGTGTGGCCGACCCACTTTACCCGGTCGACCGCCTCCCCCCAGCCGCGGGGAAGATTTACACCGAACGGCTCAAGGCGCTCGATATAGGAACCGCCCCAGTCATTGGCGACCCATTCGGTCCACGCTTCCTGATAGGATCCGCCGCGCTCTTCCTGGAAGTAGTCATAGACCGCACCGACAAACGTATCGAGGAAGGTGTGCTGACGCCAGAACGCGGTATCGAAATGGCGCTGCAACAGAGGCAGATTGTCCGGAACGGAGGCGATCGCCGCGAGGGTGGCGTAGCCGTTCGCCATATGACGCGCCTCGTCGGATTGCACGCTCAGAAACGTCGTCGGCGTCGCCTGATCACCGTTTGACGCCGCGACTTCGGTCAACGTCACGAAGATCGGATTCGTGTAAGCCGTCTCCGCGACCACTTGCAGATTCAAGGCGCCTTCAATCGGGTCGCCGGCGAAGAACCCGTCAAACGCAGCGCGGCTGGCGCGCGTGATCATGTTCGTGCCACGCAGCTTGAAGCCTTGCGAAAAGCCCTCCGGATCAGGCGCGTGCTTGGCGAGATACCGCGCAAGATGCGCTTCCTGATTGACGTGGCGCACCTCATCGATCATTTGCGCCAGATAGCCCTGACGCAGCTCGGAATTGTCGACCGCATCGACGAGTTGCCCCGTGCACTTCATCGCTGCGTATTCCGCGTAGGTCGTGACGGGCAGCACCATTTTGAGAACTTCGGTCCACCGCTCGGAGGCCTTCGCTGGCATCCGCGCGCGCGCCATCACATCGCTCATCGCGCCGTACTGACGATCGTCCTTGTCGCGCTCCATGCTACAGTAATCGCGGACAAGATGGCGAAAGGGGTCGCGTGTCTTTGCCGGGATCTTGTACTGCGTCGGGTACCGCGCCGCAGGATTTACGTAATCCGGGGTCCAGTCGAAATCTTTGACACGGTCATGCGCTTTGATGAAATCGGCGTTCTTCACGTGATGTCCTCCCAGACCGACAGAATTATCGTCGTTATGGCCCGCGCGATTCGATGCTGCAGCGCACACATCGATCGCGGGGCACGAACGCGAACTCACGGTGCGGGCGAAGCCCGACGCGATAAGCCCTCATGTTGGTAGGGATTTTAGGGACATTCGCGCGGGCGGGCGCCTAACTAAAGTTAGTAAGCGCATCTGCCAGTGAATTATTTTGAACAAAAGGCGCTGGTTCGCGGCATGCGAGCCGAACACACCCTCCGGTGTGAGGAGGGCGTGCCGGTTTGGCGGTGATTGCGGTCGAAGGGTGCGACGTCTACAGGACCTCGAACAGGCCGGCTGCCCCCATCCCGCCCCCGATGCACATTGTGACCACCACGTATTTGGCGCCGCGGCGCTTCCCCTCAATCAGGGCGTGGCCGGTCATGCGCGCGCCCGACATGCCATATGGATGGCCGATCGAGATCGCGCCACCGTTGACGTTCAGCAGGTCATTGGGAA
>Ga0209643_1001097_pt1 | contig 29157 bp, 19 predicted proteins | sample AutmiccBRH37_all_FD_187383 | JGI IMG/M metagenome (GOLD analysis project Ga0209643, IMG submission 187383) | Deep subsurface microbial communities from Mt. Terri, Switzerland - Autotrophic microbial communities BRH/37_all (SPAdes) (version 2) | ecosystem: Environmental > Aquatic > Deep...
AATCCTTAGAAACAGAAGCATCATTAAAATATTTAAATACTATTTCAGTTTTTAGCAAAATTAATAAGCAATGCTCAAAAAAAATTCAAGAAAATTTGTTCAAATACTTTTTTGAACGCAAAATGGAAGAAGAAGATTGGGACTTCTTAATATTAGTTTCTTATCTGGATTTCTTTAATGAAAACTTAAATAAACAAATAGAACTATTTTTAAACACGTTAATAAATGCTGATAATCCTCGAGTAAAAAATTTATCCGAACTTTTATCCATATTAACAGATTTTGATCCCGAAATAGAATTCAAGGATTATGAATTCTTATATAATTTCATTGAAGATTTCTTAGATGAAGATACGTTGATTGACCTTTTAAATTTCATTGATAAATTTAATATTAATGATAAAAAAATTCTGTCTCAAGTTGAGAATCTCATAGAATACTACTTAGACGATATAATCAAATACAACGATTTAGGTATTGATTTTGGCAGTCATATTAACCAACATTCTTATCCCAATTTTGACATTAACAAAAGAGGAGTTGAATCTGACATTTCTGATACTTTAGATTCATTTTTAAAGAGTTTTAATAAAAACGTTTTAGAAAAGATTGAATTCAGTACCTCAAATATTATATCTAGATTAGACATAGATGATATGGCAATGTCTTATTTAGAAAATCAAGATTATGAGAATGACGATGAAATGGGAGTAAATTATAATACTGGAACTTCATCTGAAGATGAAATAGATGCTATTTTTGAACGTTCATAAAAAACAGATTTTTATCTAATTAGTCACATTTTAATTAATATAATGTATTAAAAAAACTATTGCCAACAAGGACGTATATAATTTATACTCGTATCGGGTTTAGTCTAATCTAATCCACTAAATACTTGTTACGGAAAAGCCCATTCATCTCCAGCAGTATTCCATTCCGCTTCACTTCACTGCATACAGCTTCCAATTCCGCGCAGTAAAAACCACCGAAAAGGTGGTATTTACATTTTTGCCTTTGCCCTCTTTTTGCTCCGTTTCCATTAGTATGGTCTCAACTAAACAGAATGTTTAGCAGGTTATAAGGTGTTCGCAATCCGCTTCATTTTGTTCCATAAAATATATCTGAAAGGGTGTTTTCTGAAAATCATTGTGATCACAGAGAAGCAATCTGTTAGAATAACACTTCCTTTTCGTGCAGTTTTCATTTTAAATAGCACAACAGACTACAAAAATCTTGAGGAATTAAAGACTTTATTTTTTTAAATAATACTCAAGGTGTTTTCTATGAATGATTTTAAACTTTGATACCAAATACATCATTTTAATCCATATGAAATACCTCAATAACTGGAATTACTACAGGAGAATTATCGGCATTGGTTTCCATAATATCAGCCATATAACGCCACCATTTTTTAACAACAGGATGATTAGGAAGAATTGTTTCCTTAAAATCATCTTCAAGTTTTTGAACGGCAAAAAGGCTTAGAGTTTCCTTATCAAAAAAGATGGTGTAATCATGAATGCCAGATTCAGAAAGTAATAAACTTAATTCAGGCCATATTTCATCATGTCGCTTTTTATACTCAACTTCAAAACCAGATTTGAGTTTCATTTTAAATGCGTTCCTGTACATACTTTATTTTATTTAGTGTTTTGTGCCTAAAATTAGACAGGTGATGTTTAATTTTTACAAAATGCTTTATTCCATAATGTTCCTAAATATTCCCATTGACAAATACTTCTGCCAAATTTTTAACATCACCGAAATCCAACAAAAGTTCAGCTTCTTTTTTAACCAATTTCATTAATATCTAGGCTCTTTTTATATTTAATTAGTGAAATTTTTAACTATCATATAAGTCAAAAATATTTGCAAATGTTCTTACCTTCTTTTAATGTTTTCTCTTTACCATTCCAAATGAACTTTCCAGTCAAACCTTCGGGTAACACAATCTCACCTATAATGCCTCCCATTTTCCCATACTTTTTTAATTTAACAAAAATATCTCCTTTTGGATGTGGCATACTACATTCTATAAATTCTAAATCTCCTAGGTGGGGTTCAATTATTACCGTTTTAAAACCAGGAGATGCAGGGATAATACCGCATACATAAGAAAGAAAATGATAATTAGGACTAGCACTCCAAGCATGACAATCTGATCTTGTAGGTTCTGGAGTCTCTGCAAAAGTTGTTAGTCCAATATCAATCATTTCTTTCCAGTCGTTTAGTATATCAAAATAATCTTTAGACAAACCAGCTTTTCTTATAGCTTCAACCAAATAGAATTTGTAATAAAAAGTAGTTTCTGTTACTTCTTTGTCTTCTAGTATTTTTCTTAATATTTTTTCATTTTCCTCTTTATTGAAACTACCTGTTAGAATACCTACAATATTAGCATGTTGACTAAATGTTTTCTTATCAGGTGTGTCTGCTAACAATCCGTTGTTCTTATCCCAACAATACTTATATGTACTTTTTATTAAAGATTTCGCTCTATTTTTATAATCTTCAGCCTTGTTTTTATATCCAAGATTATCAAACATCTCTGATGCTAGTTGAAGTGTATGAGCATATTTTAAAGTAATTATTGACGAATTTCCATCTATTGCTCCTGTAGGAGTTCCTCCAAGCGGTCTATCATTATTCCACGATCCAAAAGACCAATCTACAAAGTTCCACCAATCCATAGGACCTAACATTCCTGTTTCATCTATTTGTTGCTCATACCAATGCAAAACATTGTTAATGCCATTAACATACTTTTTAACAAATTTGTTGTCATCGCGAAGCATCCAATAATCGTGTATCATTTCAACCCAGATTAATGAAAATGGGGGTATTACTTGAGGCTCTACAGAAGGGAATCTACTTTGTGTAAGACCATCAGGCAATTGTGAATTATGAAATTGATCTATTGCCTTTCTCATTAACCTATCATCACCTGTTACGTATAATGATATTAATGCTTGAATACGAGTATCTCCTACATATTGCAATTGCTCGTAATAAGGACAATCATAATACGTCTCTCCGGCACACAAACGTGCCGTACGCCAACCTGTGTCCCAAATATCCCTTAATTCTGTGTTGCTGCTTTTGAAAACAGCCTTTTCTTTAAAAGGATAAGCTGTAAAAAAACCATAAATGTCGTTAATAGTAAGAGCCTCATCTCCAGTATTTACATTAATTTCAATGTATCTATATGTTCTAAACCATAAAGGTTGATACTTTCTGTTTTTTCCGCCGTCAGTATAAAAAATATCAACAATATAATTAGGCATACTTTTTCCTTCAACTATATTTCTATTTCCTTTAACACCATTAGTATCTATTAATGCTTCGGCATAATTGATTTTTATTTCAGAACCTTTTCCTCCGCTAATAATCAATTCAGGATAAGCTGTTGTAAGAAAAGTTTGATCTAATAAAATCTTTATTTTTTTATGAGCTGGAATTATAATAGGTGATTCTCCATCAATAAATTTAGAATTGACTTTTATGTTTTCAAATCTTTCTATTTCATTTAACCGTTGAAATTTATATTCTGTAAAAGGAATATTTCTAGGCACTAAAGCCCAATCCCAAAATGTAAACTTTCCTTTAGGAATACCATTACCTATAATTTTTGGTTGTTTCCAACTATAGTCTTCAAAGTCTCCCTGTTTCCAACCATAAGGGTATTTACTTCCTTCTAATTTTTCAGAAGGGCCAATAGTTGTGTGTGTTGGCCTTTTAGTTGGTTTAATATAAGCTTCATCTTTGAAAACTTTCCATGTACCATTTGTATTTACAATTTCCTCTTCATGACTATTGCCTTGAAGAATAAAAGCTGTTTTGTTCGTCATTTGTGCAAGATGTTTGAATTCTCCAAAATTCCATACCACAGCAGAAATTATATTTTCTCCTAGTTTTAATGATTCTGAAATATCAACTGTCTCAAAATTCCAATTAGCCAAATTTGAACTTGCTGGACCATTACAAACTTCTGTTCCATTAACAAATAGACGATATCTGATGTCTCCGGATACATTAACTACGAAATTTTTAGGGATGCTTGTAAGGTTGAATTTTTTTCTAAAATGAAATACTCCATAATCTTTTAGAGAAGCATCAGGATATGAAATCCACATAGCATTCCATTTGTGATTTAGCAAAGAAGGCGAAACTATTGCTTGCTCTTGGCTGTAGAGCTTACTTGTAAATATCAATATTATAAGCATCCATACAAAAAATGACTTATATACAATCGTATCTTGTTTCATCTATTTTTTATTTTCTTTCCAGTTCCAATGCGTAGTCATCTGTTCTGAAAGGTGAAGCTGGTAAATTAGCACTATTCCCCAAGTTTGATTCACTAGGAAAATTACCCCAGCCATACCGAACGGCCACAGGATGCTTCACTTTTTCGCTAGATACTTTTACACTTTTTTTATCTGCCATAATAACTGCTTTAGCAGGAATAAAAGCGCCATTTTTACCTGCTATATAAAAGCCTTTAAGGTTCTTCTCATCCTTCAATACTTTAAGTTTGTCTCCAGTATCAGAAAAATGAACAATTATATTATTTTTATCCCCAGTCAAACTTTCGTATAAAGGACCGCTACGTACAATATCATTAAACTTATACACATCGTGTAATGCTAATCTTGAAAGTCTAACCCCTACTTCATTTTTTCTATAAGGGTGTATATTTATCTCTTCTCCTAAATCTACGGAAACAGCCATTCCTACATTGTTAAACTTATCTAAAGTTAACCTTTGCACGTCACGGATATATGGCCAAGCATCTTTTATGTCAGAATCTGATTCTTTTCCATCATAGCCCGACAGTTGTACATAGCAGAAATACATATCATCTTTTTTCCACTTTTTTCTCCAAGACTTAATCAGCATTGGGAATAGTTCCTTATATCTTTTTGCATTGAATGCATTCGATTCTCCTTGATACCAGATAACTCCTTTTATTGCATAAGGTATATGAGGAGCTATCATTCCGTTGTATAACCAACCTGGTGTGTGCATCTGTCCAGGCACATACCAATTCATAGGGTAACTTGCTTTTACCTGTTTTCCTTTTTCAAGTATTGCCTTATATTGCTTTATCTGTTCTAAAATAGGTGATGTGATAGGATTCGTGGCAAGTTCTGAAGATGGGAACCAACTTTCAATAGCAGTCCCTCCCCAATTAGATGAAATAATTCCAATTGGAACATTCAATTTATTTTTTAATTCTTTAGCAAAACTAATTGCAATTGCAGAAAATCCAGGGGCCGATGTTGAATCCGCCTTAATCCATTTACCTCCACTACTAAAACACGCCTCAAATGAAGGCCAGTGCGGTTGCATAAAAAACCTAATATCATCATCTATTGGCATATTTTTAGAAACGTCCGATTGCCAAGCTCTCATCTCCATATTAGACTGGCCTGAGGCCATCCATACTTCTCCTACAGCAACATCATTAATTATTAATGAATCTTTTTCTGAAAACACTTTAATAGTTAATCCTGTTTGTACTTCTAGAGGGAGTACATATAAAATCCAATTTCCATTTTTATCTGAGTAAGTTGAATATGTTTGGTCTGCAATTTCTAGTCTTATTTTTTCTTTAGCATGTGCATCCCCCCAAAATTTTATTTTTGATTGCCTTTGTAATACCATTCTATCAGCAAACAAAGGAGCAAGTACTAATTCCTTCCCTTTTCTAAAATATTCAGGCTCATTTAATGTATAATCACTGAAAACCACATCCTTTGTATTTGTATATAATCCCGTAATACCTTTGCCTATTGCAGGTTGAATATTGTCAATTCCTGTTTTCAATAAAATATTATTATCTGTTTTATTTGTGATTATAATTTTCCAAGGTCTCCAATCTTCTTTATCTACAAGTGGAGCTCTAGTTATTGCAACATTATAAACTAACCCCGGTTTAAAACTAGAAGACAACTTAAATTCATTCCATAAATTATATCTACCATACTTATAATGAAGAAATTGAATTCTCGGATTTATAGAATCATTGTAAAATCGTACAACTTGATAATCATTATCGTCTTTCACATTCAGTAAAAATCCAAATCGAGATTCCTTTTCTTGTTTAGTCATCTTAATATCGCAACTAATACTTTCCCATATATCGCTTCTTTGCTTTCCTTTATTTTTAATCAAATACAGTCTGCTATTATCTACATTATTAGGGGTGATTTCCTCTATACCTATATTCCATTTACCAGATATTGGTATCCAATCATTATTAGTCTGTGCAGAAATCATGCTTGACAACATGAAAATAATACTTGTAAATTTTAGGTATATGTGTTTTTTAAACATAACGTTTATAATTAAATATGAGGATGTTTTTAAATGTTAACAACATTTAAGTTCTGCGTATCTAAATCTTACATTTGATAATTTATAATTTATACATTTCGGTAGGGATGACGGTGAAATCATCCTTAAGACTACCACCATTTGTTATTAATTAAACAGGTTATCCTTATCTAAAGACAATATCTATCTTGTGAATATCAACAGCTACATCGTATGTTCCTGTAACCTCCCACCCGATATTTGATGCTCCTATATAAAGGTCTTCCCATATAGTCTTAGTGAGGAAGTTGCGCTTTTGTGCTAAATCAAATGCTTCTCTAATAATTGGAAGCACATCGATGTCTACAGAAAATTCTTTATTTAATTCTGCTTTCCCTTGACTAGACATAAGAGGTCTCATATCTGGCATATAAATAAATGCACCTGTATTGTTTTCTTTTCCTCCATCTTGAGCCGCATAATATGGAGCATAATCAAAACGCTTATCCTGAAAGTTAAACCCAAACCAGATGTAACGACCAAATTCAACGGATGAGACATTGCGATTCTGAACGGTTATAAACCATTGGAATTGTGCCGAGTGCAGGTCAGGATTAGTAGTTGACGGCATCATTTTATCTTCTAACTTGTGAACATTGTAGTCAACTTTCATTCTAATCTCCTGTTTATCGGAAATCTTTACGATTTCTGATTTAGGTATCTCATATTCTAATAAAAGAGTCGGCCAAGGTTCACCTTCTCGTCTTGGATCATGGGTGATTCCATTCAAACCATATTCTGTACTTGTATTTAATTCAAGAGTTATAGTGCCATCTGTTGTATTTACGGTAACCTTGTTTCCATTTGTACCAACAAGGTATTCATGCTGATTATTTACAAAATTGTAATTAGCATCCAATAAATCATTATTTATACAGTTCCATTGACCAATATTCCACACGGGATTACCTATTGCTTGACCATCATAGTCTAATTTTCCGACAAGACCAGGGTTTGCTTCGTTTGTAGAACGTAAATTAAATCCATTTTTAAATAACTTATCTTTAAACACGGTGTTGTAAACTGGTTCAGGATTGGGTTCAACTATATCCTTTTCACTACAGGATATCAGCAATAATACAGATAGAGTCTGGAAAATCAATATTGCTTTTTTTATTAAATTATTCATCTTTTAAATCTGTTTTAAGTTTAACTATTTTATTTCTAGTTTTTAGTAGAATTGCATAAATAATAGTAATTGGACTATTTCACTGTGCCAACTCCCATCCACTTCACTAAACTTACAATTTGGAACTACAATATAAGTCTGGCGCTTTTCCAACCCGTAATGAATATACCGTTTAGTATAACAATATTAGCCGATTTTGAGTTTCAAACATGTCAAATTACACAAAAATTGAGTCAGATTATAACCCTTGTATTTACTGCTATTTCGGCTATAATTTTTAACATGGTTAATAGGTGTTTTCTATAGTTTAAAGTAATCGTTAAAAAAAAGAAGTTGATATTTTATTGAATTTGACCAATAATTCCAATTATGATTCCCTGGGCGTTCAATATAGTCATGTGGTATATTTCTCTCAACCAACTTCTTATGTAATCTCTTGTTAGCATTATAAAAGAAATCATCAACTCCACAATCAAATATCAGTTTCAAATTCTTCCCATCCAACTTATAAACCATATTAATTACAGTATTTTCCTCCCAGTTTTCTTTGTGTTTAGAATAATTGCCTAATCGTTTGTGAATATCCCAATTACTTGGAAAAGAACGAATATCTACAGCTCCACTCATACTTCCAGCTGCTCCCCAAACATCTGGATGCTTAAAAGCAAGGTAAAAAGCACCATGACCTCCCATACTCAGACCTGTAATGGCTCTGTTAGTTTTTTCGGCCGATGTATTATCTTTTTTGTCTATTGCACTGATAAGTTCTTTTGAAATAAAGGTTTCATATTTCATTCCCTTATCTATTGGGCTATCAAAATACCAACTCGTAGTTCCGCCATCAGGACAAACAATTATGATATTATATATATCCGCATACTCTTTGATACTAGGGACTTTTGATAGCCAATTAGTATAATCTCCACCAGCACCATGAAGTAAATATAGGACAAAGAAGCCCTCTTTTTGAGTAGCATAATTATCAGGTAAAATTACAATATTTGGAATTGATTTATTCATTGAGCTACTCACAACCATAACCGTATCTATGGTAGAGGCGAATACAAATAGAGAATTACAAATTAGAAATAGCAATATTAATTTTAGTCTCATAATTTTAGTATTTATTAATACCTCTTAACTATCGAATAAGAGTTCTTATTCCACCCTATTCTATAAGAATATTGATATACTAAATTCATATTTATTATAATAAAATTCTATTTACTTTCATATATGTAATTAAAAACCACTTACAACTTCACCACCCTCTAACCACGCTATCATGTTAAGAACAAGAAAGTTCCAGTTCTGAAACTCTGGATGCAAAATAGGCTTTCCCGTTTCAGGATCGTAATACTCGTGCAATGTATTACTCTCTTCTAGATCTTTACCAAAAAGTACTATAGTTTTTATTGCAATCTCTTTTGCCTCTTCGTCAAATCCGTAATTAACAAGACCTCTCCAAACCAAGTAATTTGATATACCCCATATAGGTCCTTGCCAATTTGATGGGTTTCCACTTGCCTTAAGGTTATACATTTTTTCCATTTTAGAAAGCGTTCTAATTCCATAAGGAGCATTGAATCTATTTTCATCAAGAAGATGTTTCTCTACAATAACTTTTGCTTGTTCAGGTGTAGCAATACCCGCCCATAAAGGAAGAAAATTTGTCCAATAGTCTATTCGTTGTATCAAACAATCGTATTCTCTTGGGCTACCACTATGCAGTACCCATTTATCTTTTTCAACAGGCATAAGGTTGACATCTACACTATAAAAAGATTCATCTCTTTCATCCCAGCAGTGTTCTTGTATCGCTTGAAGAAGATTATCTGCCTCTTTTTTATAATATGTAACTCTTTCAGAATAACCTAATTTATCAGCTAAGTACACCATTGCCAAAAGCTCTTTGTACATAAAACTATTTAGGTAAATAGAAGCAGAGCTTCCTGGTGGCCTAAAAAAGGTGCTAGGATCATTATCTACTCCAATATAATGATCTGTTGTCCAAACATATAAGCCTGTAGCCTCATTGCGTCTGTAAGTTATATAATTTCCTATAAAAAACTGAAGTTTAGAAAACTCTTCTTTTAACCAATCTGTATCTTTATAAGTCTTGAGTAAATACGCTGTTTGCTGAGCCAACATAGGCTTGTGCATATTTTCTGAGTATAAATCCTTAGGTTTTTTAAACCCACTCATCAACTCTCCAGTTATTTCACCTTTTTGAATGACAATAGGTATCCAACCGTCAATTGAGGTTTTGTCTAAGAAATTCAAAACACAACCTTTCTCGTACTGCTCAAATATTTCTAACTCCTTTTTATCTTTCTTATTGGTAAGAATTTGACGTATCGCAATACTAGCATAGTACGAATCCCAATCCCAAAGTTGATCTGAATATGCCATACCAGGCACTAAAAAAGGATGCTTTATATTACCTCCTGCCTCGCGATACATCTTTTTGTAATCTTTAGTTACATATTCTTCAATGGGTTTTATGAATTTATGCCAATCGTTATTTTGTGACATTGCAGGCTGTACAAATGCAACTAGTAATATGTACAATATATAATAACTACTTTTCTTCATATTATTCTTTTGGTATATAAGTTAAGCTAAGATTTTTATATTTTATAGAACAGTCAAAAGTTCCTTGAACTTCCCATCCAATATTTGAACTTCCTATTGCTAGATCAGGTGTATTACTTCCTTTAAGGTATCCTCTTCCCTTTGCTGTTTGAATAGCCTTTTTAATATAAGGAAGTATGTCTAAATTAATTTTTATCCATTCTTTATTATTTACATTTCCTTTAAATACATCTTTACTGGCAGGTTTGTATATAAATTTATTTGTAGCGTCTTCTTTTCCTAAGTCTTGAGCTGAATATTCTTCAATTCCATCAGAATAACGATAATCGTAAATTGGTAAACCAAACCACAAATAATCACCATAGCTTTGAGATTCTGGATTGACATTTCCTACACTAAAATATATTGAAAATTGTGCTGTATGCCTTTTTGGATCGAATTCTGAATCTTCCATTTTTATCTCATTTCTCAATAGTTTAACATCCAAAGTAAAATTCATTTCACCAGCATTCTCTATCTTATTATTAGTATCTATCTTTTGCTCCATCAAAAGATGCGGCCAGTCTTCACCATCCTTTCTAGGTGCATCATACTCATCAGAAGCTATAACTTCCATAGTCACCTCTACGGTATTATTTTCTTTTTTAAATGAAATATTTTTACCGGCTTCTGAGTAAGTAATACCATCTTTAGTATTATTAGGAGCAACATTAGTTAAATCTTTTTTAGAACCCCATTCTGCAAGAGCCCATGTTATTTTTGCTCTATCAATCTTCCCAAAAGGATATATTATACTTTTTGTAAATGGGTCGGCACTATTTGTACCTTTTATTCTTATACCGTTTTCAAGTCTTAGATCCGTAAAAACTTCGTATTCTTTTTTAAAATTTGTTTTTACAGTACTACAACTAACTAAAACAAATAATAATGTATTTATTATAAAAATTATTTTCATTTTTAATTTTATTCTATCTCTTATTTATTTTTAACTAATCTAACAGGGAAAAACATATTTTTATCATTTGCGCCTCGCCACATCCCTCCGTTATCAAAAATAGACCAACGCAATCCATTTATGGCATCATTCTCTGTTGCTGCCCACCAAGTTCCTTCTGCTTTTAGAGCAGCACCATAAATATGGGCGCTACCAAAAGCTGTGAATCCAGTTTCATTAGTTCCATTAGCAGTATTCCAATGATCTGTCCCTGTCTCTTTTAGTTTATTTCCATCACCAGCAACATAATCATAAAGTGCTTGCCATTCTACATCTGTAGCGACATGCCAACCTGCAGGTACAAAACTCGGTTTTACAATATCATTCCATGAGTATGAAGGACCGTAAATGTGAGTTGGATCATTTGGATGATAGTTTATTGTAATTGGTGAACCATCATTAAAATGGGTGGATTTAAAATTCTCAACCATCCAAATGTCGTTTCCAATATTAACAGTATTGTAAACATTCAAATCATAATCAACAGTTTGATGTGCTGTCAAAATCAAATTTTTAATTTGCATTGTACCGATGTTTAATCCCGAGCATTCAAAACCTGTAGTAAACATAGAAACCTTATAATCGCTTAATAAAGTTGATTCGGTAAGTATACCCCTCCCCCAAGCCTCATTTAAGGCATTTTTGATTAATGGTAGGAGGTCACCACTTATGGTTTTCCACGTCCCAACTGTTAAGCCAGTACTGGAAAATGGAATAAGTCCCACGTCGTAAATGAATTTTCCGGTAAACAAATCAATTTGAATATTCTGACTAGGAACTGGATATCTGTCGTCAAAAAGTGTACTCATAAAATACATATTTTTGCCATAACCGCTATTTCCTTGTCGTAAATTCTGGATCAGAAATACACAGTTATATTGCAAAGCATGGATCGCTGGATCATATCCTGACAGTTGATTACGCACATGATATTGCAGTAGGGCATCAATAGAAAAATCGAGACTTGACATTTCCCCGATAAAAGGGGTGGAAGTACCCAGCCAACCATCAGGATCTGCGATACGTTGATCCGCCAATAAATGAGGGAATGGGTCACTTGCTCCTCTGTATACTCCGTTAAAATCATTGAATCCATTTAATGCAAAAATTAGATTCCCGTCGCTTGAAGTTGATGGACCAATCGTAATGGCTTTATTAGAATCTGCAAATTGATATGACCCAGAACTTAAAATTGTAGGAGAACTCCCATATATAGATGAACTACTATACCATTGGGTAAGATTCCATTGAGGGCTTCCATTAGCACTTGTATATTGAAGACTTCCCTGTATAACACCAGTAGTAGGTTCCAAAACATTAAAACCTGTTTGAAATATTGGATCATTCAGTAATTCTATTTGTTCAGATGATGTAGATTTTGACTGAATTGTAGCCGTAGTATTTTTTTTTAATGATATAGTTTCTTTAGCTTGGTAAGCTCTATCAATTTCATTATCATCACTACATGAAACTAAAAATAAGCTCAAAATAAAAAATATTCTTAAAAAGTGATTCATAATTTTTGTTTTATTAATTAATAATATTTCATTGCAAAATACTTTGAAAATTTTGAATTGAAAGATTATTCATACAAATAATATGCGTTCAGGTTTCAATTCTAAAAGAGACAATAATTATATCCTAATGCTTGATGTATTCAAATAATTCTTCTTCTACACATCATATTGAATTCACGATAATATAGAGATATTAGTCTTTTATCAATCTAACCGAAAAGATAAAGCCTGTTCCATTCCATGGGCCTCCATAAAATTCTCCATTGTCATTCATCGCCCATCTATATGGGTTACCACTACCTGAATCTATAGTAGAACTCCACCAAGTTGTTTCTGTTTTTAAAGGTTGACCGTAAATATGCCCACTACCCAATGCCGTAAAGCCAGTTTCATTAGTACCGTTATCAGAATTCCAATGGTCTGTACCTGATTCTTTTAATTTATTTACTTCGCCATCAACAATATCGAACAATGTTAACCATTCATCAGAAGTTGGTACATGCCATCCTTCTGGGGCAAAGTTAGGATTATCAGTTGCTGTCCATCTATAATTTAAACCATATTCTTGATTTATATCTGCTGTATTCCAAGTATAATCATTAGAGTCTATTGGTGTACCATCATTATAAGTTGTACAAATGAAATTTTGAACCATCCAAACTTGTTCTCCTATTTCAACAGTTGTATAAACATTTCCATCAAAATCAACCAATTGAGTTTCAAACAAAATATCTTTACCATAAGAAACGTCTCCCTCAGATGTTATTGCATAGGATCTTACATGATAAGGAGTTCCTGATTTAAGGTTAGTCATTGTAGCTTCAAATGAATTTTCACCAGCACCTAATGACACTTTTTGGTCAGAAACACTTGGATTTATTTTTATACTCCAACAAATACCTCTATCTGTAATTTGAGCACCAAATGTTTCAGTGATAAACCCTCCACTTTTTGCAGAGTTACCAGTTATTTGTGTAACTTCAGTGGTCGTCATCAATGGAACGACATTTGTTGTAAAAACCTCTTCATTTCCATAAGTAATACCACCAACGTTAGTTGAATAAGCTCTTACATAATAAGTTGTACCACCAGATAGTCCACTTAATTCAGAGGTGAATTCTGATTTCCCTGAAGTGTCAATCGAAAATGATTTTCCAATTGTTGGATTTTGTATCGTATCCCAACAGACTCCTTGGGTGGAAATTTTAAAACCTCCATCTGAAGAAATTTGACCACCACTAGTAGCAGAAGTTCCAGTTATAGCTGTTACAGCTTCAGTAATAATTGTAGCCGATTTTGGTGTTGGGAAATTTTCTTCTGGTTGACAAGATTGTAAGATTAATACAAAAATAAATAAGTTGCCAACAATTCTATTAAATCTAAATTGTTTAAAAAATATATTTTTCATGTTTCTACTTTTTAATATTTAATTAATATCCTGGATTTTGATCCAAAGGACTTAGATCAATTTCTGACTGAGGGATTGGAAACCACATTTTTTCAGTTTTCCAATCAGCTTGTAAAAGAGGCACAATACTATTCCAACGACCTTTATCACTACCCAAGCTAGCTATAGTTTGATCAATTTTTCCAAATCTAATTAAATCAATTCTACGCCATCCTTCAAAACATAGTTCTCTTGAGCGAGAATCTAATAGTTCTGTTACAAAATCTGCATTGTAATAATTTGTTGTTAATGTATTCAGGTTATCTGTGTCTAAAGCAACTCTAGATATGACTTCTTTTAATCTTTCTCTTGCTCCTGCTTCATCTCCATTAAAATAACGAGCTTCTGCATTAAGTAGTAGTATATCGGCTAATCGAATTAGACTAAAATTACCATCAGACCATGCTGATGAAATATCTTTTTGATCAGCAGCTCTATATCTGAACTTACCAACGCATAAATCATTTTGGAATGGATCTGTTAAAGGAATTGGAATATAATAAGTAATTCCTTCAATACTTTCAGTCGGGTTTGAAAGAAGTAATGATTGTGTAAGGTTATGTGATCTTCTTATATCGGATTCATCATATTTATTAAATAATTCACCTACAGGACGCATCCAACCATAACCACCTCCAGCTCCTGCTTGGCCTACAGGAATTTGCCAAAACAAATAGAGATTTAAGTTTCCATTGCCTACAGTTTTACTACCTAAAACAGAGAAGAGACTTTCTTCATATTTTGCATCCTCGGTTGTTTCTCTAAAAAGATAGTCATAATTTTCAGTTAATTTAAGTCCGCTCTTTGCAATAATATCTTCTGTCACATTAAAAGCATTTTCATACATTGTATTTGCGTCTACCCAACCAAAACTATTTATTTCTAATCCACCTTGTCCAACATTATTAGTTTTACAACTCGCTAAATATGTGTAAACTTTACTTAGATAACCTGCAGCTGACCATTTATTTGCCCTCCCAATTTTATCTGCTCTATCATTTAGAGCATTATAAGCAAAATTTAAATCATCTATAACCAAAGAATAGACAAGTTCTAAAGATTGTCTTTGTTGGTTAATATCTACATCTGATTTTGTGTAAATTGGCAAACCTCCAAATTCAATTGCTAAGTAAAAATAATATATGCCTCTTAAAAAATGTGCTTCTCCTTTAATCTCATTTCTTCGAACATCATCCATCTCAACACCATCAATTTTTTCTAATAGGTAATTTACTCTATTGATTCCTGCAAATAATGCAAACCAATTGTCTTTAATTTTTGGATTTTGTTGGGTGTATGACCCATTTCCAAAAGGAGACCAGGAAGGATCCGTAAACCCATCTTGGGTTACAACTTCATCTGTTCCACCATTTAACATAAAAGGCATTGTCGCTACAAAGGTTGAAGCCCATGCTGTTTCTTGAATATTTTCAGCATTAAGTATGTTATAACAACCTGTTAAACCTAACTCTGCACCACTAGCCGACGTATACAATTTATCAACAGTATTAAAAGAATACGGTTGTGTGTCTAACTCTGACGTACAACTACTAATAGTAATTAGTACTAATGGAATAATTAAAAATGTTATTATTTTATATATTTTCATAATGATTATTTTTAAAAGGTTAAATTAACTCCAAATATGATTGATGTGGATCTTGGATATGTAATTCGATCTACGCCACTCATCAGTTTATCACCAGAATTTAATTCTGGATCAAACCCTGTATATTTTGTCCACGTATGAAGATTATTACCGGTTACATATAACCTAGCGCTATTTATATTTAAGTTGTCAAGTAAATTATTATCTAAGTTATAACCAAGTGAAACACTTTGAAGCCTAAGATATGAAGCGTCTTCAACATAATAACTAGAAGCCAATTGTGCCGTGGCATTTCTATCTCCATAATCACCATACTCATTTGTTGGATTTTCTGGAGACCAATGATTATAAAAGAAATTTTTAGTTACATTCATATATGTATTAGATACGGATCCTTCTAATCTAAATTTTGCTTCATTAAATATTTCGTTTCCGTATGATCCTTGTAAAAATATATTCAAATCAAAGTTTTTATATTTAAATGTATTTGTCAAACCTCCAAAAACAATAGGATCACTTCTACTAATATGTTTTCTATCATCATCTAGTGTTATCACATTATCTCCATTTAAATCTTTAAATTTATGTGCACCTGGTCTAACATTTACCCCATTAACAGAAACGATATTATTTTTGAGTGTATAATTTCTTTGATCATGTGGAATACTTGAGTCACTACCATTTTGCCATGTAAAATCAGTTATTTGATACACTCCGTCAAACTCATAACCATAAGATTCTCCAATTGATCTTCCCACCGTCAAACGACCAATGTCTTGAATCCAACCACCTGGAACAGTAACTGGGATAAATTCAACGCTACCTAATTTTACTATTTTGTTTTTGTTGCTTGAAATGTTAAAATCAGTAGTCCATTTAAAATCATTCTTATTTATATTTTTTGATGAAATTTGAAATTCTATACCTTGATTATCAATGCTACCTATATTTTGCCATTGACTTGAATACCCAGTTCGTCCAGGAACTGGTATTGGCATAAGCAAATCTTTAGTTTCTTTTTTATATACATCTACACTTCCTGTAATTGCATTATCAAAAAAACCAAAATCAATTCCAAAATTATATTGATATGTTGTTTCCCATTTAAGGTTTTTATTAGCCTGAGAACTTGGTGAAGAACCTAGTTCTCCATTGTAGTATGTATTTTCTAATCTTGCCAAATATCTATGAGATGAAATACGGTCGTTCCCTGTAACTCCGTAACTTAATCTTAATTTAGCAAAATTAAATAATGAGTTATTACTTGTGAGATTATTATCCAAAATGACCCAAGAATAAGCTGCGGAAGGGAAAAACCCATATCGATTACCCTCACCAAATTTATCCGATCCATCTGCCCTATAAGTAAAAGTAAATAAATGTCTACTATTATAAGAGTAATTTACACGTCCAAAAAATGACACTCTATTTGTTATATCTTTAAATGAGCCCGAATTTTTAAGTACGCTTCCTTTGCTTATATCAAATACACCTGTTGATTCATCTAAAAAATTTGATTTGGTAATACCGAACCATTCATAATCATATCTATTCCTTTCTGCAGCAATGAAAGCTTTAATATCATGTTTTTCTCCTATTGTTTTAAAATAATGCAACTGAGCAGATCCATTTAAAACTATGGCTCTTGCCTCATTTAGATTAGCATATCCATTATCTCCAAAACCCCAACTGGTGCTTTTACCATAATATTCAGAACCTTTAGAACTAGAAAAATTTCCACTACCACTTACTATTAATCTGAAATTATTGCCAATACTGTAATGCATAAATGCATTGACACCCATAACACCTGTAGCTGTTTTTTTATAAGCATTATCAATCATAGAAGATGGTGAAATATATTCATCCCCAGACGCAAACGATGGATTGTATAATTCTAGGGGTGTAGAAATTACCAAATTTTGGACTACTCCATTAAATAAATCACTTCCACCACCACTTTGAGAAGCTCCATTAATTTCTGAATAACTAGCATTAGAATTTATACCTAAAAGTAACTTATCACTTTTATGATGATCTAAATTCATCCTAAATGTATATCGTTGTTGTTCATTATTTTTTACAATAGCCTCACTATCTAATATTCCTAAACTAACACTATAATTTGTTTTATCTCCGGTTCCTCTCAGAGAAATATCATAGTTTTGCACAAAACCCGTTCTTAATATTTCATCTTGCCAATCATGTTGTTTTAACGCATAAGGGTCCGTTGGCTTATTAGGGTCACGATTCCCAAAAAACAATAATCCTCCTGGATCAATATCTCTTCTATATTCAATAAATTCATTTCCATTAAGAACAGGTAATTTTCTAGAAGCTTCATTTACACCAGTATAGATATTAAAACTTAAAACACCTTCACTGCTCCCACCTCTTATAGTTTCAATTATAATTACACCATTTGCACCTCTTGAACCATAAATTGCAGTAGCGGAAGCATCTTTTAATATCGAAATAGATTTGATATCTGATGGATTAATCGCGTCTAGTGGATTTGAAGAATTTCCTTCTCCTATTGTCGAAGAAGCGACTTCACCACCACCAAAGTCAAAAGGGACTCCATCAACTATATACAGAGGAGCCGTGCCCGCAGATATAGAATTAACACCTCTAATTGTTATAGAGTTACCCGCCCCAGGAGCACCAGAATTGGATGTAATTTGAACACCAGCCATCTTACCCTGTAAACCCTGAGTAATATTGGCTGGGCTATTTGATAATAAATCTTCTGTTTTAATTGCTACGACAGAACCTGTCATATCTTTTTTCTTTAGTGAGCCATACCCAATTATTACTACTTCATCTAGACTTTGAGCATCTTCTTCAAGTACAACATCAAAAGTTGTTTTATTTTCAATTAAAACTTCTTTAGTTTTAAACCCAATATAGGAGAACACAAGCACTTTTGAACCATTACCTATTATAAGAGAGTAATGACCATCAAAGTCTGTTACAGCACCCCTACTTGTCCCTTTTTGAATAATGTTTACACCAGGTAATTGTGTTCCCTTTGAATCAGTTACAGTTCCAGTAATTTTTTTTTCTTGAGCTCCAGCAGAATAACTTCCTAGTCCCAATAATAGCATCAACATGCATAAAGCATACTTTTTTAATTTAGGGGGGGTGTCAGATAATTTTTTCATGTTTAAATTGTTTAAATTGTTTAAGTCACCTTTTTAAGGTAAATTTTTACAGGTAGTTAATTAAAGTATTCTTGTTAATAAAATGCAATATTTAAATAATTATTATTGAATAATTTCTTAATACTTTACAATAATAATGGGTTATAGATAAATATCTGTCCTGTACTATCCTGACAAATATAAAATTTGTAAAATACATAAGTTTGAAAAAAGGATTTAAAAAAATAACTTTAATCCTGTCTTCTGCCATTTTTGTTGATACTTCTACAATTAAAGATTGAAAATAATATGAATAAAATTTATTTACATTTAAAATATATATTGATCGATAAACGTTCATCAAACGATTACCAATAATTTAAATAAAAACGAATGATGAAATTAAAAATCTGTTGATATATATTTTGACTTCGTTAATAGAGATTCCCTTTCAACAGGAAATGTTCAACTACATATTGAGCTCAAAAAAAGAATATACACATGAAGTTTGTGTTCATGATGATTAACTTAGACTTAATGGTGGGACTCTTTACCTACTAGAATTAACTTCCGTAAGTAAATCGATAACAATAATAAAGTAAACTTATTTTTTAGATTGTAATGGATGGAAAATTAAGAAATGAAATTTCTAGTTTTAATAAAAACATAAAAAAGTGATGCTATAATTTATTTAGACAGAATTTCTATCAATAAAATTAAATGGAATTTTTACTTTTCCTTTTTCTTTATTTAAAATCATTTTAGCTGCAGTTTCTCCCATTAATTTAAAATCTGTTGAAATTACTGTAATTCCAAGTAATTCTTTCAATGGGGTATCATTATATGAAATTACCCCAATATCTTTTCCTAATATAAATTCATTTTCTCGTATTTGATTTACAAGGCTTACAAGGTCATCTTCTACGATAGTGATGAATAAATCTCTCTTTTTCAAAATGATATCTTTATATATTTCGTCAATAACTTCAAAATCGAGAGACTTTTCAATACAAAATTTCCGAAAGCCATGAACGATCCTTTTAGGATATGGATAAACTGATTTCTCAGGATATACCAACAGTAATTTCTCGTACTTATTTATTTTTTCAAAACCTTCTATTAACGCATTGTAAATGTCATTCTCGTAATCTTGATATATAGTAACAACATTTTCGCCAAGATCTTCATTAATTTTATCAAGCATAATTAATTTCTCTTGGGGAATTTTTTTGATGATTTCCACAACTTTATCTGGGGCACTTATATGCTTAAAAGCCTCATTTTTAAAATTAGACATGATAATATAATAATCGTAAGCATCTTTATTTTTTTCTAACAAATTTAAAAACAAAGACTCATCACAATGATAAATTTGAAGATCTGTATGTGAATTCGCACCTATGCTATCATTAAAGGAATTGTATATACTCAACTTGTAAGAACTTAATTTATTAATAAGAAATAAAATATTGATTTTTGAAATTAATTTTGTTCTTACAACATAATATCCTTTACCCCTAATGGAGCTAATAACCTTTCGATCTCTTAAAATATTGTATGCCTTTTCTACAGTATCTCTAGATAAATAAAACTGCTCACTTAACATGTTAATGGATGGTATTTTTTCACCCATCTTAAGGTTTTCGTTAGCAATATTATGTATAATGGAGTCAACAACCTGAATATATTTTGGCTTTCGTGAATTTATATCTATATCTATATATTTAAATATTTTCATTTTATTTCTAGTCAATCTGCGTAAATATATATTTTTATTGGGTAAAATATTTGATGTAAAGATAGGATAATATTATTTGAACGTATTAAATAAAAAAATCATTATGTTCCCTTTAGTGCAGACAGTACAGGATAGTGATATTTTAAATATAAATTATTTTTGTGTTATACATTATATAATTTAATTTATTTATGGAAAGAAAAATAGCAAAATTCAAATATGTAGAATATCAGTGGGACGATGAAAAAGCGGCTTCATATGACAATAATCAAATAGAATTATTTCTTTACAGATCTAATATTCTTGGAAACGATTTAAGAATCACAAACTACGGCGGAGGGAATACCAGTTGTAAAACTTTTGAAAAAGATCCGTTGACAAATGAAAAAGTTGAAGTGATGTGGGTGAAAGGTTCAGGTGGTGATATTGGGACGTTGAACAGAGCTGGTATTGCTGGTTTATATACAGGAAGACTTCGTGATTTGAAAAATGTGTACAGAGGTCTTGCAGACGAAGACCGCATGGTTGGATTATTCAATCATTGTATTTACGATTTAGACAGTAAAGCACCATCAATCGATACTCCTTTACATGGATTATTACCTTTTGCACATATAGATCATTTACATCCTGATGCCTTAATTGCTGTAGCAGCAGCTCAAGATAGCAAAAAAGTGACTAAAGAAATTTGGGGAGATACCATGGGATGGGTGCCTTGGCAACGTCCAGGATTCGATTTAGCTTTACAATTAGAAAAATGTTTGGCCGACAACCCTAATATTAGGGGGATTGTTTTAGGGAGTCATGGTTTGTTTACATGGGGAGATACTTCTTATGAATGTTATATGAATAGTTTAGAGGTAATCGAAAGAGCTTCCGAATATATTGAAGAAAAAATAAAAGCAAAAGGAATTATTTTTGGAGGGCAAAAAATAGAAAGTTTACCAGAAGCAGAACGATTGGATAAAGCAGCACAAATAATGCCCTTATTAAGGGGGTTATGTTCTTCGGAAAATAAAATGATTGGTCATTTTTCTGACAGTCCAGTAGTAATGGAATATATCAATAGTTTCGATTTGGGGAGGCTCGCACCAATGGGAACCTCTTGTCCTGATCACTTTTTAAGAACAAAGATTCAACCTTTGGTATTATCCCTAGATAAAAATGAAAATGTAAATGATTCGGATGCTTTATTAAAAAAATTAGAACCCGCTTTTGAGGCTTATAGAGCTGAATATACTGACTATTATAATGCCTATAAAAAAGACAACAGTCCAGCAATACGTGATGCGAATCCAGTAATTATTATTTATCCTGGAGTGGGTATGTTTAGTTTTGCAAAAAACAAACAAACGACAAGAGTAGCAAGTGAGTTTTATATCAATGCCATTAATGTAATGCGTGGTGCAGAAGCAATTACTTCATATACATCATTACCAAGGCAAGAAGCGTTTGATATTGAATATTGGTTATTAGAAGAAGCCAAATTGTCTCGCATGCCAAAAGAACAACCTTTATCTCGTAAAGTTGCCTTTATTACAGGAGCCGGTGGTGGTATTGGAAAGGCTATTGCCGATAAATTAGCAGCCGAAGGTGCCAATGTTATATTATCTGATATTTCAGAAGAAAGATTACAAGAAGCAATTACGAATTATAAAGGAGATGTTGCAACCTATGTAATTTGTGATGTAACTGATGTAAATTCTATTGAACAAGCTTTCCAAAAAGCTTGTTTAGAATTCGGAGGGGTGGATATTGTTGTTCATAGTGCAGGTTTGGCAATTTCTAAACCATTGGAAGATACTTCTGAGAAAGATTGGGATATTTTACAAAACGTATTGGTTAAAGGTCAGTTTGAATTGGCCAAACAAGCCGTTAAAATAATGCGTAAGCAAAAATTAGGGGGCGATTTTATAGCAATTGCTAGTAAAAACGGTTTGGTTTCTGGACCAAATAATGTAGCTTACGGCACTGCTAAGGCAGCACAACAACATATGGTTAGATTATTGGCTGCTGAATTGGGAGGCGATAAAATACGTGTTAATACAGTAAACCCTGATGGTGTTATTTTAGGAAGCAAAATTTGGGAAGGTGATTGGGCTGAAGGAAGAGCGAAAGCTTATGGAATTACGGTGGAAGAATTGCCTGTTTATTATGCAAAAAGAAATCTATTAAATGAAATTATATATCCTGAAGATATTGCCAATGGTGTATTTTCATTGGTGGCGATACTCGATAAATCCACTGGAAACATTATTAATGTGGATGGTGGTATGGCAAATGCCTTTGTTCGTTAATTATATTGGATTGAGTTAGTTAATGTTAAAAACTTCCATAATCTAATAAAGGTTAATGGAAGTTTTTTTTAATAAAAATAAAAAATTATACACATGAAAATACCTGAAGAAAAAATTCAAGATTTTAATAAAAATGAACTTGTTTCGCATCAAGAAAATTTTGATTTTTTAGTTAGAAAATTATCAAAAAACGGTTATAATGTTGAAAGCATTGTTGCAAAATTATCCGAGTTTCAAGTGGCAATTCCTAGTTGGGCATTGGGAGCCGGAGGTACGAGATTCGGGCGTTTTTCATTTTTTGGAGAACCTTCAAGTTTAGAACAAAAAATTGAGGATGTAGGTTTGATACACTCCTTAACACAAACTGCTGGTGCAGTTTCATTACACATTCCTTGGGATGTTCCTGAAGATTATTCTGCCATAAAGCAATTAGCTTCTTCCTTGGATATTAAATTTGATGCCGTAAATTCAAACACGTTTCAAGATCAAAAAAATACGAAAGAGAGTTATAAATTTGGCTCATTAAGCAACATTAACGAAGCCGTTCGGCAACAAGCTATTCAACATAATATAAATGTTATTAATATTGGAAATCAATTAGGCTCAAAAAGCTTGACTGTTTGGTTGGCTGATGGATCTTGTTTTCCTGGTCAAAATAATTTTCAAACAGCTTTGCAAAACACGCAAAATAGTTTAAAAGATATTTATAAAGGATTGCCAGATGATTGGAAAATGCTGATTGAGTACAAACCTTATGAACCAAATTTTTACAGTACCGTTATCCATGACTGGGGAACCTCGTTTATGTTGGCGAATGAATGTGGGAAAAAAGCATTTACATTGGTTGATCTAGGACATCATTTACCTAATAGCAATATTGAGCAAATCGTTTCCATATTAATGCTAAAAGGCAAATTAGGTGGTTTTCATTTTAATGACAGTAAATATGGCGATGACGATTTAACGGCGGGAAGCATTAAACCCTATGCATTGTTCCTGATTTTTAATGAGTTGGTTTATGGAATGAAAAATAATCCCCAAAATCCAGATTTAGCTTGGATGATTGATGCAAGCCATAATGTTAAAGATCCCTTGGAAGATTTAATTCAATCTTTAGAAGCCATACAGGAGGCCTATGCAAAAGCGTTGTTAATTGATCAGGATTTATTAAAAACTGCTCAACTTGAAAATGATGTGGTAAAATGCCAAGAAATTTTACAGAATGCTTATAGAACCGATGTTAGGCCACTGCTTGAAAAAGCAAGATTAAACCTTGGAGGTGCTTTAAATCCAATCAAAGCTTACCGTTCTTTAGATCTTAGAAATCAATTAATTAAAGAAAGAGGCAAAAATACAATAGCTACCGGTCTTTAACAAAAAAAAATAATGAAACAAAAAGTTACAGCCATATTTGATATTGGAAAAACCAATAAAAAATTCTTTCTTTTTGATGAGAATTTTCAAGAAGTATATCGCGAATATGCACGTTTTGATGAAATTAAAGATGAAGATGGATTTCCAACCGAAGACTTAGAAGCTTTGCAAAAGTGGCTAAAAGAGCTTTTTAATAGAATTTTAGAAGCCAAAGAATTCGATATACAAGCAATTAATTTTTCAACTTACGGAGCGAGTTTTGTTCATATTGATGAAAATGGTGAGATTCTTACACCTCTTTATAACTATATAAAACCAATGGATAAAGAGCTTATTGCTAAGTTCTTTGAAAAATACGGTTCAGAAATGGAATTTTCCAGAAAAACAGGATCATCAAATTCAGGAATGTTAAATTCAGGAATGCAACTTTATTGGTTGAAAAATACAAAACCTGAAATTTTTAAAAAGATAAAATATTCTTTACACCTACCGCAATATCTTAGTTTTATTTTTACTGGAATTCCATTAAGTGAATACACTAGCATTGGCTGCCATACGGCATTGTGGGATTATGAAAAAAAAGATTATCATGATTGGGTATACAAAGAAAAAATAAACAAGATTCTCCCACCTATTGTTTCTACAGAAACAAGCATCAATATGAATTATAACGGAAAAAGAATAAAAATTGGAGTAGGGATTCACGATAGTTCTTCAGCGCTATTGCCTTATGTTAGAAGTGCCAAAGAACCTTTCATTTTGGTTTCTACAGGTACTTGGAGTGTATCATTAAATCCATTTAATGATACTATTTTAACTGAAAAAGATATTAAGGAAGACTGCATCAATTATATGAGAATTAACGGCAAAGCTGTTAAAGCCTCTAGGCTGTTATTAGGCAAGGAATATAAATACCAAGTGACTGAATTGTCGAAACATTTTGGGGTATCTTCAGATTATCATAAAACAATTAAGTTTGATTGTGATACATTCTTAAAAATTTCAGAAAATTTTAAATTCAATTATCATTGGCAAAATATATCCGATAAAAAGATGCCTTTGAAAACGACCATTTCTTATGATAATTTTAAAGATGCTTATTATCATTTTATGATTGAATTGGTTACCCTTCAAGTAAATAGTATTGAAACTGCTATTGGCAGTAAAAAAATTGAAAAATTGTTCGTTGATGGAGGTTTTAGCGATAATGATGTTTTTATAAAATTGTTATCTCATTATCTCAGAAATATGGTACTTAGATCTACAAATTCTTCATTAGGTTCAGCCCTTGGGGCCGCGATAGCTATTTCAGACACCAAATTGAATTCAAAATTTCTAAAAAAGAATTATTCCCTCAAAAAACATTTGCCTTTTATAATTAAGTAAAAAACTATAAAATTAAAACAGGATACTTTAATAGAAAAATATTCTTCAATAGAAGATATCCTAAACCATTTGATTAATATAATTAACTAAAAACCAACACATGAGTCAATTCAACATAGAAGAAGAAATTGAAGAAATAGCAGGCGGTGAATTCGAAAGAGTACCTGTGCCTAAATCAAAATTAAAAGGCTGGAAAAGTTTTTTGGGAATGTATGCAGGGGAACATGCAGCCGGAACGGAATTTATGATTGGCCCATTATTTTTAACTGCAGGCGTAAGCGCCTTCGATTTAATCATAGGCCTATTAATAGGGAATTTATTGGCAGTATTGAGTTGGCGTTATTTAACGGCAGAAATAGCGGTTAAAAATAGGCTAACGCTTTATTTTCAATTGGAGAAAATTTGCGGAAAAAAATTAGTTACGGGCTATAATTTGGCAAATGGTATCTTATTTTGTTTTCTTGCAGGCGCTATGATAACCGTATCGGCAACTGCTGTAGGTATTCCATTTGATATGCCGATGCCAAAACTAACCGACACGATGCCCAATGGAATGACTTGGGTACTAATAGTAATTGTAATTGGAGCAGTAATTTCATTAGTTGCTGCTAGAGGCTACGATACCGTTTCAAAAGCTGCAAATTGGATGTCACCAATTATTGTATTGGCCTTTTTAGCCTGCGGTATTGTGGCATTAAATCAATTAGGAGTATCTAGTTTTTCTGAATTTTGGGCTATTTGGGGTAAAGGTTCTGATCCATTTCCAGGCCAAATTAAATATACTATTTGGCATGTTATTATGTGGTCTTGGTTTGCCAACGCTGCTATGCATATTGGAATGTCTGATTTATCAGTTTTTAGATTTTCAAAAAAAGCGAGTTCCGGTTGGACAACGGCGGCAGGTATGTATGTAGGTCATTATATGGCCTGGATTGCCGCAGCCTTATTATATGCTGTTTATTTAAAATCTCCTGAAGCATTGGCATTTTTGTCGAACGGTGAAGCACCACCTGTAGCACCAGGGCCTTTGGCATATAACGCTATTGGCGTATTTGGTATAATAACTGTTGTTTTAGCAGGTTGGACCACTGCCAACCCAACAATTTATAGAGCTGGATTGGCTTTTCAGGCAATCATTCCTAAGGTTTCAACATTTTGGGTAACAATTATTGCTGGATCTGTGGCAACCATTGCGGGTATCTTCCCTGCATTTGCTATGAAGTTATTAGGATTCGTAGCGCTATATGGTTTTATATTAGCACCATTTGGAGCAATTATAACTTTTGAACATTTCTTTCATAAAAAATATAGAATTATCAAAAATTATGCTGAGGTTGCAAATATAAAATACAATAAAGCCGTTTTATTTGCCTGGGCAATCAGCTTTGGCCTTTTCTATTTTATATCAATAAAATTTGATGTGTTTTTATCTTTTGTGACACTTCCATCTTGGCTATTATGTGGTGTATTATTTCTTGTGTTTAGTAAATATTTTCAAAAAAAGAAAAGCCCTGCTAATTAATAAAAAAATTTGATTGATTTATAATTATACAAACATTAATATGAAAATTGGACTTTTTGTACCCTGCTATGTCGATCAGTTTTACCCCAAAGTGGCCATTGCCACCTATGAATTATTGCAAAAATTAGGTTGTGACGTCAGCTTTCCTATGAAGCAAACATGTTGCGGACAACCTATGGCAAACAGTGGTTATGAACATTTAACCAAAGATTGTGACGCCAATTTCATTGCCAATTTTGCTGAATTTGATTATATTGTAAGTCCGTCCGGAAGTTGCACATTGCACGTAAAAGATCATTTGTATGATGAAAAAAACGAGCAATTGGCTACCCAAATAAGAAATAGGGTTTATGAGCTCACAGAGTTTATCACCGATATTTTAAAAATAGAAAAAATTGAAGGAAACTTCCCTCACCGTGTGGGATTGCATCAAAGCTGTCACGGACAGCGCATGTTACATCTTTCTCAAATGAGTGAACTTAATGAACCTTTTTTCTCAAAACCTGAACAATTATTAAGCGGAATAAGTGGATTGGAACTGGTTTCTCTAAGCAAAAAAGATGAATGTTGTGGTTTTGGAGGTACTTTTTGTGTAACCGAAGAAGCAATTTCAGCAAAAATGGGGCAAGATCGGGTAAAAGATCACGAAAATCAGCATGTGGAATATATTACCGGTAATGACATGTCTTGTTTAATGCATTTGGAAGGCACTTTGAAAAGACAAAAAAGCCCAATTAAAATTATACACATTGCGGAAATATTAAACGGAATGTAAAAATGGGCATCACAAAACAAGTTATGGCCATTTAAAAACAAATAATAGCTCCAAATGGAAACAAAAACGATGGAACACAGCAAAGCAGCGGAGATCTTTATTAAAGATGTGAAAAGAACGGATTGGCACAATGAAACGCTTTGGTTTGTTCGAGAAAAACGTGATAAAGCTGCTTTTCAGCTACCAGATTGGGAATTACTGAGAGAAACTGCCTCACAAATTAAAAACAATGTGCTTTCCAATATCCATCAGTATTTATTGGATTTTGAAGAAAATGCAAAAAATAACGGCATAATTGTACATTGGGCTGCGGATGCTGATGAGCACAATAAAATTGTTCATTCCATTATTGAAAAGCATGACGTTACCAAAATGGTTAAATCAAAATCGATGCTTACGGAAGAATGCCATTTGAATGATTATTTGACCGAAAAAGGAATTGATGTTATCGATTCAGATTTAGGGGAACGCATTATTCAGCTACGAAAAGAAACGCCTAGCCATATTGTTTTGCCTGCCATTCACCTCAAAAAAGCGGATGTAAGCGAAACTTTTCACCAATTCCTTGGAACAGAAAAAGGAAATAACGACCCAAAATATTTAACAGAAGCCGCACGCCATCATTTAAGAGACACATTTCTTACCAGAAAAATTGCCTTGACTGGCGTAAATTTCGCGATTGCAGAAACTGGTGAATTTGTGGTTTGCACCAATGAAGGAAATGCCGATATGGGCGTTCATTTGGCCGATGTTCATATTGCCTGTATGGGTTTTGAAAAAATTATTCCGCAAAGAAAACATTTGGCGGTTTTTCTTCGCTTGTTGGCAAGAAGTGCAACCGGACAGCCGATTACCACCTACTCCAGCCATTTCAAAAAACCTGATGATGGCAAGGAAATTCATTTGGTGATTGTGGACAATGGCAGAAGCACACAATTGGGACGCGAAGATTTTAGAAGTTCTTTAAAATGCATTCGCTGCGGTGCATGTATGAATACTTGTCCGGTTTACCGCAGAAGCGGCGGGCACAGTTATCACAATGCCGTGGCCGGGCCAATCGGTTCCATATTGGCGCCCAATTTAGATATGAGCAAAAATGCCGATTTGCCATTTGCAAGCACGTTATGCGGTTCATGCACCAATGTTTGTCCGGTAAAAATCGACATTCACGTTCAATTGTATAAATGGCGACAAAAACTGGTAAAAGAAGGTTATTCGCCAAAAAGCAAAACGTTGATGATGAAAGGAAT